>Ga0102945_1000154_pt1 | contig 21733 bp, 18 predicted proteins | sample SalPonred_H2O_MG_FD_78207 | JGI IMG/M metagenome (GOLD analysis project Ga0102945, IMG submission 78207) | Salt pond water microbial communities from South San Francisco under conditions of wetland restoration - Salt Pond MetaG R2_restored_H2O_MG ...
CGCTTCGGGTTGAAATTTGCCAACCAAACTGTTCATTGTCCTCCTCGTTCTTAATACGGTCATCACTGGAAATATAAAACACATTTACCATAGGACCTTCCTCCATAATTGTGTGTGATAATAGCCTATTATTATCATCATTAGTAACGTTGTTAGAATTAACACATTTTGGCAAGCAAACTGAAACAATACGACCATTTGCGATAATAACTGAACGTAAAATACGAATTTTATCTGGTATCTCAACTTGACCATCATCCGTTCCAAACTTTGAACGATCATAACGGACAATATGATAAGTAACTCCATTAATCGATGGAGTATGTGAGACTTTCAGATTATTTTCTGATGCCCAGACCAAACTGGAATCAGAAGTTGGGTCTGACACAAAGTCAGCAAACTGTGAACCAAGACTATCGAACTTGAGCGCCATCCTATATAGAACTACTAAGAGTATGCCTACTCCTTTAACCTGTTTCATAAATCAATTTTCCAGTAAACTATAAAAAGCCGAAATAATCTACTCTTATAATAAGTGATGTCTGAGACTTTACCAGAACAACAGACTAATCTACAACTGGGCGACGTCATCTCGCTTGATGCCCCTATGAATTCTGATATTCATGATAGGATTTTTCTTATTAAATATATTGATAAAGAGCAAATTAGTCTTCTTGATGAAGAAACACTAGATGAGGTTGTTCTTTCTATCAGTGACGATGGTAATCTTACTGATGAGTCCATTGAAGGAATTGCCATTTTAGACCGTGTAGAAGACCCTGGTTATGCTAAGCAACAAGGACTTGTCCCGAATGAGTGGATTAATCTTTACTTTGGTGGAGAGGTTCCTGCTGTTATTACTGGTCAAATAACAGACCAATACGAAGATTTAATTGAAATTAAAACTTTCCCAGACGGTGAAACCATCTACATTGATTTTGCATACAAAGGAATACCAAAAGACTTACCACTTGAGCGAATTGAACTTCGAGAGAAACCAGCATTTGATGACTTAGAAAGCAAGATGAAGTTAACGCCTTTGGAGGAAAGAGAGATGGAGGAAATTGACGAAGCTGAAACTGAAATAGAGTTAGCTGGAGACCAAATAGTTCAAGTTGTAGTCCCCGATGTTAAGGCACAGATAAAAGAAATGTTTTTAGCAGCTGACCAAATTGAAATAGGTTTGGATTTGGGTGTTGTTGAACAAATGGATAGAGTAGCAAAGGGTGAAGAAAGATATAGCATTGATAAGCAGCGGGATGACCTTAAAGATGAACTCCTTTCTACTATTCCTAACGCACAAAGAACACAAAGTGTCTTAAATAATATCGACAAGCTAATACATCGTTTTACTTTGCTTCGTCAACAATTCTCTGAATTCGATAAACAAGGTAATGTTGAACAGGCCAAAACTCATGGTGCCAATCATAAGCCTTTGGTTAAAACTCTAATAAAACTAAATCAGAATTTGATATGGCTCTTACCTATTGCAAAAAATAGAAAGATATTGTTTGACGTTGATTCGCCCGAAGAAACTGGGCTTGATGATTATGAATCTGTTGCTTTGTCTGTTCGTCTTGGAGATAATGTTAATGTAATTGAATCTTTCAAAAATAATGAACTTGGGACTGGAGCTAACAAATATGATGAATTTATTAGCCAACTTTATAATGTCAACCAATCTTTTACCCAACCTATCCATGATACGGGTGTTATTACAACTAAAACAGTAGAAGATAATATTACAGCTATTATTGATAATTTAGAAGACTTCGGCGCATCCATTGCCAAAAGTGAATCTAAAGAAAATAATACAATTAGTGCTAAGAAGTATTTGATTACAAAATATGACCTTGGTGTTAATAGACTTAAGTTAGAAAGAGAGCGAACCGGAACTGAATTTATCGCTGAACAACAGATTGTTAGGCCACAACAAATTTCTATAAAAGGAGTCATGACACTTCCTTATCAACTTACCTACTTTTCAAGAGCCACCATGCCAAGAACAAATATTATGGTGCGCTCTAATTTAGCAAGACACTATATTGGTTATTGGCAAGTCCTACGTAAGAATGCAGACGTTACGGTTATTGAAGATATTGATAACGAAGTGAACTACGACAAGAAAACTTTCTTATCGCAGGTTCGTGCCTTTTTCTTGGATGAAAGTATTGATGACCCTAATAAATATCAGAAGTTTCTTGAATCTATCATGCCAAGAACGCGTGTATTATTTGAACTTGTTAAAAGTCACCTAAAAAACGCCTATTCTCTGTCAAATATCCTAGAATATTTAGAACCCTTTCAAGTCTATCACAACGACTTGTCTTTCAAACAATATGAGTCAATGACTGGTTTTATTCGCGGTCAAATCAAGGACTACAAGAAGTCTCTTGCTGTTCTTAGAAAAGAGATGCAATATATTCAAAGTTTCAATGTACCTCTCACGTTTAGTTTGAATATGATGTCTGACCTAGTGGGTGGACGTCTTGATGAGAAAGACAGGATTTCATTATTCATGTTATATAACCTTGTCACTAGAAGCCAAGATGGTAATGATATTTACAACCCAAGAACACATTTAGAGCAGCTTCAAGACATTATTAAATCAGACAATGGAAGAGCATACTCATCGGCTTTATCCAGCACGCTACTTAATTTAATGATTCCAGACACGGATACTCTTGCTGATTTGAACGAAGATATTCAAGAAGCCAAACGTGAGCTTATGAAAATGAGACATGATGACACATGCAACAAATACACGATTTCCAAAAAATATATTAGTTTAGACGAATTGGAAGATGATAATGATGTAGATGTTTATTTTGACAGACAATTTGATAAGACCAATTACAAGTTTGCCGACAAATACAAACAGGAACGCAAAGACATGGGTGAGCAAAACTTCATTCGCTTTTTGACTGATGAGATCTCCAAAGCCGAACCAACTCTTTCTATAACTCAAGCTGAAAGAGAATCAATTGCGATTGTTACAGGTAAAAGGTTGGTCGAGGAAGGGGACTTCGCCGTATTGATATCAGACGATGAAAATGGAAACCAAAAGTTGCAAAACTTCACACGCAGTGCCAACCGTTGGATTCAAAGTGAGGTTACAGAATCACTTCTTCCAACAATTGATATGGATGCTTTGTGTGTCAGTCAAGAGTCTTGTATTCCTTCAAATAATATTTGTGAAGATGTTAATGCTAAAACCGCTCAACAAGAAGTAAATACTTTAAAAGAATCAATTAAGTTCTTCGCAGAGCTATATCCCAGAAAACGGCAACAACTAAGTTCATATATTAATCAACGCTTAGAAAAGTCGGTTTTATCTCTTAAAATTTTAGATAAGTTACAAAAGGATGGCTTTGAGAAGTATTCTCTTCAAAGATATAATCTTGGTCTAACCTCAGAAGATTATCAAACACCTGATTCTCCTTATACTACCTTACGAGACCTTATTCTTTCACAAGGAGACTTTGTCAAACGCCAATACGATATTATTAGATTCAAATCACACTTTACTTATGAAAACCTTGTTAGCGATGATCCTATTGATTCAGCATGGTTATATTGTAATGTAACTGGAGTTCGCTTGCTACCATCTTTTCTCTATACACTTGCCTATGCTTTTGTATATGAACAAGACTCATATATTTACGTTCTTGAGAAATTGTGTAAAGATATTGGAACCGAGTCTGATGATGGAGAAAATTGGGTAGATAAATACACTGGTTATGTTATAAGGCCAAAGCAGTTTGACATTGAAGAAAGTTACACACAAGATGGTTACAAAATTAAGACACGTGAAGTCATGGAATTACAACTTGGTAGTACTGTTTTTCTACAACAAGATAAACCAAAGAAGTATTCAAGTCCTGAAGCCGAGTTAGTGGCGCGTGTAATTCGTTCAGTATCGACTTTAATGGGGGTTGATATGTCTGCTCATGAAGACTTTATCATTCGGATTGTTCTATTAAAAATGAAACAAACTATGCCTTCCAAGGAGGATTATGAGAAAGAGATTGCTCGCAGAGGAGCAAAGCAAGAAAAGAAACTCAAATTACCTTCCTACAAAAACGCATTTAATGCAAAGCTATTATTACTCACTTTTGCTTACTATTTAGTTGCTATCCAAAGTTCTACCCCACCGATTGTAATTAGTCGAACTTTCCCAGGTTGCCGTGTTGCCTTACACGGTTATCCAATAGATGGAGACCAAGACAAGTCTGCTGTAACTTACATAGCTTGCCTAGCTCAAAGTCTTAAAAAAACCAAGGTTGAACCTTGGAATGCAATTGCATCAGCTTCTGAAGCAGCGATAGTAAAACAAATGGTTGCCATCATTGATACACAAATTCTGAATGATCCAGATATTATCGCAATGTTTAATGAGAAGAAAGCATATATTAAAGAACAAGCGATTGAAGAAATTCCTTCTGAGCTGGATGTACGCCAATGGGTTAATTTCCTTCCACCACTTGTTCGCCCCAAGCCTCCTTCAATAGAGCCATTAGCAGATAGCTTCAAGCAAACATTTGCTAAGCATCTAAAACAAGGCTCTTTAGAACAGTTTGCTGATATCGATACAATTAAAACAAGAATACGTGACTTTTCCATTCAAATACAAGAACTTGTAGCACGAGTAGTAAATGGAGATAAAGCCCTTCTAAAATTGGCTAATGCCGCATTTTTAACCCAAAATGCCTGTTGTGATACATTAACAACTGGATGTTATGATTATTTTGTTGAAAGACAACCTGATATTGAAAGGCTTAACAAGTCTATTAACTATATGAGTCAAATGCTTGATGAAGCTGGATTATTTGCTAAGGCACCTATTTTGTTTGATCCAAAAGATACAAGAATTCGTTATCCCCCACTTGGAAAGGCTTTCACTGAACAAACTATTATACAAGCCTTTATCGTTTATTGTCGTTTTACAAGAATCTTACCTATTGAACCGGACCTATTACCAGTCTGTAAAACAAAGCCGGAGGAACTAAGCGTAGGAGAACCTGTTGCTGATGCCATTAAAAAACTTCAGAGAGCTGGTCGTATTTATACTAAAGAAGCTCTTGATAGTTTGATGTCAGTTGTTAATAAAAGGAATATTGTCCATTTAGAATTGGATCCAGATAGTTTAACAAACGTTCAAAAACTTCGCAATCTTACCCAAAGTTTGGCTACGAATGAAAACACAATTATTGACAAAAACATTGCAAAGGGCTTATTTGACATATTAGATGTGTTTTCAATGGAAAGCCCAAATAATATCGATAATAGTGAATTACGTAAGCTACGCAATGACCTGTTTGACAATACTCAAAACAATAGAACATATATTGAGCAGTTCTTGAAAGAGAATGGAGCAATTGGAAGTAAGAGTTTATTTAAAAAGATAACTGAATTTCTAAAAACACCTGTCAAACTTCAAGAAACATCCGCAACCCCTCTTGTTTCTGAAAAAGATACTGCGACTTTTCGTTCTGTTGTTGCAGGTAAAAATATGCTACGTGTTTTATGTGCTGTTTTGCCAAATATGCTTATAAATGAAGTAAATAAATCTGAGCCAATTGCTGCCAAATATTGGGGTTTTAGCTTAAACCACATAGGAGATCTAGCTAAGTTTTTTAGACAGCATTATGATTCATTCCAGGCATTTTACGACCAGCCATCTATTTCTTTTGCTATGGAATATTTCATGAAAGAAACCCGCATTTTGATTGATTTAGCTGAGTCAACAACATATCTTTCTCCAAAACCAGAACAAGAAGAGACATCTTCTGTATTAGATAGTTACACTGTAAACTTGTTATTTGAGTATTACATTAGTTTAGCACTAAAAACGTTTGTTGATTCTTCTACCAATGAGAGAGCATTAACAATGAGCATTGAATCCAATCAAAATAGAGAAGAAACAATGGAGAATTGGGCTGCCGCAACAGCTGATAGGGAAGCAGGTGAGTCTATCGCTTCCCAAATGTTAGCAGGAGAGCGCAGAAATCTACAAGAAAAAATTGCTTTGTTACTTGGTGTTATTATTGAAATGTTAATAAGTGATAAAGATATCATTGACTACTCCTACGATTCCGTTATGGAGCAAGTTTTGAAAATAAAAAGAAAAGAAAGAGATGAGTTCGCAAGTATAACTGAAAAGCTTTCTGATGAAGAACGCCAACTGACCATGTTATTCAAAAGAGCCAAGTTAGGTGAATGGGGCAAAGGACTACAAAAGGGTTTGACGCAATATGTAGCAGAAACATATGATATAGAGCGGGAAACAGGCGAACAAGAGTTAATAAACAATGATATTATTCTTGAAGATGTGCCATATGCTAATATCGATGAAGAAGGTGCATATGATATGACTGCAATTGGCGAAGATGATGACGATGGTTATGATAATGATAATTACGAATACTAATCTACATTAAACATTTTTCAAATAACCAACCAAATTAAAAACAAAAACTTGTTTTCAAAAAAAATATTTTGCCAACTTTTCAACCTTAAAAAAGGCACTGCTGTCACATGGTCTATGTTAATGATTTACAGCATACAGGCTATTTTTAACAGAATTTTTTTTAATATTTTATAAGCAAAAACGCTTTAAAACTCAGAATCATTTTTATTATTTTTTCAAAAACTGACGAGACTGGAACGCTCTCAAAAAATAATAAATGACTTTTACTTTTTCTTATCATAAATGGTAACATTCTCAGAATGAAAAATATTATGTAAATTTCACAGTTTTTGAAAACCCATTTGGAAAATCAACTTTTCAAGAAAAAAATGACAAAATATTCCAAATGGGTTTTGAAAATCGTGAAAAATTTTTTTTTTTTAGAATGAGAGCATAATGCTTTGATTGAGTTTTTATAGGTCTAAATTTTTGTTAGCATAAAAAATTTAGGTGTCAAACTGCCATGAAGCAGAAATGAAACATGTTTCAAATTTGCCTCACTAATTTGTTAGCATAAAAGTTATTTTTATACATTTTTATACACTTTTAACATCATAACTGGTAACAATATGTGAGAAAAAATATGGAGCAAAAATGAAACATGTTTCAAAAATACCTCTTAAAATAGGTTTTTTGACTGGAGACCACAGCATAACTTATTCAACTGTAACTATTTTTGTTATCATATAACGTAACAAAATGTAATTTTCATTTTTTTTCGAGAAAGTGAATTTTTTCACTTTTTTTGACTTTCTTTTGAATTGGCAGGATTTGATTTAAAACAGAATCTTATATTTCTATATTAGACACCATTATGCCACCAAAACTTGAATATATATGTAAAGATTGTATGTTTAGTTGTAGTTTAAAGAGGCAATATATTCAACATGTAAAATCATTCAAGCATCGTTTGACAATAAAAGACCCTACTTTAGACAAGACGTGTATGATAGAATGTAAAGCTTGTGGTGAATTGTTTGGAAGTAGAACAACTTTATGGAGACATAAGAAGAATTGTAGTAATGAAGAATATCAGAATAGTTCTAATACGGAAACCTTGTCAAACCAGACTAGGAAAAAGAATACAAAGCAAGACGAAGCAATAGATAATTCATTATTAAATGAAGTATTAGAGGAAACTAAAAATTTACGGGAGGCTTTTCTGGTTCAAAGTCAAACTATAGCAGATTTGAAAAGAGCCAATGAAGAACAGCATAGAATCATTGAAGAATCTTTACCAAAGATGGGTACTACAAATAACATAACAAATGTAATGAATAATTGTAGTCAAAATTTTAATATTAATCTATTTCTTAATGAGCATTGTAAGGACGCAGTGAATTTATCAGAATTTGTAAAATCAATTGTAGTTCAAATTGATGATTTAGAGCGAACAAGAAATGTTGGCTTTGTAAAAGGAGTTACTGACATTATCGTTAGGAATTTAAAGCAATTAGATGTATATAGTCGTCCTATTCACTGTAGTGATGCAGTTCAAGAAATCATGTATGTTAAGAATGACGATATATGGGCAGAGGACACAAAGAATAAGCCGATGGTTAGAGGGGCAATAGATACTATCGCTAAAATGCAAATTGAGAAAGTAAAAGACTGGGAGGCTTTTAAAAATAATAATAGTGGAACAGACAGGTTAACGGCAGAATATATTTCGCTCGTAAAACAAGCTACAAATATGGAAAATGATGATCAATCAAAAATAATTAAGAATATTGCTCGCGAAGTTGTTCTCAACAAATCTTCTAAGTAGAAAATAGGACACATATGGACCCGACATTTATTATGAATAATTTGGTTCTAATCGCTATCGCCATTTTTATTGTGTCGTATACAATAATTCATAGTATTCAGCCAGGATTTCTTTACAATAAAGATGGTTCTCTTCGCCAGTTTGGAATAGGACGTAAGCTAAGCACTGTTGTGCCTTCTTGGCTCTTAGCAATCCTTTTGGCAATATTCTCATATGTTATAGCCTTACAACTTTTACGCGTATCACGGAGATAAACAAGTGATAATAACATATTGTATAATGTTTCAAAATAGAAAATTTGATTTTGAGACATTAGTTAATCATTTCATTAGTTGGTAATATCATAAACCCGCTGTTTCTTTGTATTCTCATTAGCACTTTCATCCTCATATTGATTATGGCGTTGAATCATCTCTTTCGCCGACTGTACACAAGCAGTGTTCTGTATATAGCTTGTTGCGATTGACGACGCCAACCCCCCACTGAGAAGTGCCCATACCATTTCGGCTACAAGTTTCTTAATCCTAATCAAATTATAGAGAGAAGTTTTGTATTGTGCTGCCCCAGTATTAAATAGCTTAGCATTTGACATTTTACTCCAAAAAGATTCAAAATTTGCAGGTGTTATTTGGTTCACTAGAAGAGCTTTGTCACTATATATCTGTTCCAATGCTTCGGCAGCTGCTTTTCCTGTGTTTGAAGAAGCCGCACTTACAGCTTTAGAGGCAAATATTTTATCAGTAATAGTGCTAAGACCAGCAAGTTTGGCAATAAGATATCCAATAGTATTGGAGAAAGGAGCAAGCCAGCCTGGAAATGCCATTAACATAAGAATCATAACTCCAAATACCATTGACCATGGGATGGCTGTAACCATAAGAGCAGTACCCGGCTGTGTTGTCCCACACATTTTTTTAGTAATTCCAAGGTTAACCATATACATACCAACAAGTAGAAGTCCAAGGTAAATTAATCCCCAAATTATTTCTTGTTGTGTATTTGTGACTTTATACCGGATAACAGTGTATATTAGAGTAAGGATGGCAAAGAATAGGAATGGACCCATAGTATATATGTAACACGTATTATTTTTTACTGTCAACTTTATATGCCGTATTTTCTTAAAGATTTTGTCTTGGTCTGAATAAGAATAAGAAAAATGGAAAGGGCAAATTTGGTCGCTCCTGGTGTGCGTTCTTTTATGGATTACACTCTTTATAACTGTAAAAGGCTGAAAGATAGATACACTAACTTGGCTTGGAACACTGGTCTTACATTGTTACTCTTGATAATAATGGGTTGGTTCCTTTACTATAGATATAAGGGAAAACCATCAAAAGAAGAAGAAGAACAGCGAAAACAAGAAGGTCACATGTATATTATGAAGAAGCTTGGAAACAATATAGCAACAAGGCAAATAGAAGAAGCTGCTCAAAAAAGTGGTTTATTAACAGGATTACCTATTTATGATAAAGCGCTTTTTCCAGGTCAAACAAGTTGAGCTCATAATAGAATAGCAAAAATCTGTATCAAGTGTATATACGAAATGTCACGTGTTAAAGAACAAGAAACTGAAATAGACAATTTCTATAAGTTAAAGCAGATGTATGATGAACAATATGCTAATAGTTTAGCTGAAATTATGAAAAGTGGACTCTCTGATTCTGATAAAAAAGAGAGGGTTAAACAAATAGTGCGAAAGTGTGTTAACTGTAAGAGACCAGGTGGGTCTATATTCGAAATATCAAATACTATTTTGAAGGCAAGATGTAATGCAGACCCTTGGTGTAACTTATCCATAGAGATCGATAAAGGAAGTCCAGTTATGCAAGCGACGAATTTGATTAATGTTTTAAGGTTTGAAATTGAAAACAACAAGACAAATCTGATGAAAACAAAGATTCAGCATGCTCTTAATATGATAGATGATGAAGAAGCTTCAGAAAGGTTTATGAAACTGAAGGAAGTTTTAGAATTGAGTACAAGGGAATTTGTTAAGACAGAGGAGCATATTATTGGTCTGACAAACAATATTGAAAAGCAGGAAACCATTGCTCAAAATAGGATTATTCTCTTTGAGCAAATTCAGCAATTTAAGGATCTTGTTCTTAGGTTCAAAGAAACTGGTCAAGAAGGATATATAAGAGATTCAATTCGTTTAGCAACTGAAGAAATCTTACCAAAAGCAAGTGAAATTAGAAGAATGAAATATGAGGTAAATACTATAGTAAAGGATAATGTTTCAAATATACTACACTTAATTCAAGAACCATATACTTTAGAGCAAATGGAAATTTCATTGCCTGAAATGTTATTTTAAGAATAAATCAGCTTCTCAATTAAAGTTGTAAATATTATTGTATTACAATATAGATGTTATTTGGTAAATTTATATCTCTACCTGTGTTTTTGGGTTCATTGGCAATAGGATTACTCTTTGTTTATTTATCACCTCCACAGAGGTCAAAGGTTTATGTGTATCCTACTCCTGATAATAAAGGAATTTTTCAATATCATGATAAAGCAGATAACTGTTTTACATTTAAGCAAACAGAAGTAACATGTCCAACAGATAAGTCCATGATTAAACAGATACCATTTCAGGCATAGATTTCTCTTGTAGTAGTGTATAATGAATTTATTAGAACTTGTTCAATCTCAGTTTGGTAAGTATGTGATTTCCCTTATGCTTGGACTAGGCTTGGCAACATTATTGAGGAGGTCATGTAAAGATAAGAAGTGTATGGTGTTTGTGCCTCCTGATGTATCATCATTGAAAGAAGATATTTATGAATATAATAACAAGTGTTATAAGTATGAAGCATCATCAGAAGCGTGTAATAGTGCGAAAATTGTAATTCAATAAAAATATTATGCGTATATACTCTGTCTACGTGAATCTATAGAGTATATACAACTTAATGGATGGAACAACTAGTCTGGATGATTTGCCAGTGGCACCGAATGGCGTGAATGGACCAGTTCAGCTTGAGGTATCTGAGACTAATACAAAAGTTAATGTACAAGATTTACAGAGATTAGAAGACGAACGGAAGCAATTAGATGCTCTGCGGACTGCACCTGCACCACCCGTTATGAGTAAAGAAGAGACATCGCAGTTTGTTCAGGGTTTACAACAAGCAAGTCAGACAGGTTTGACAAGTTTGCCTTCACGAGATATTCCAATGAACCAAAGTCAGGTCAATATGGACCAGGCTGCTCGTGCTAATTATGTCCCACAGCCAGCTGAACACGTTGACTATATTGGAAATACGCAGACTACTGACGAAATAATAGCACATAGCAATATGAATAAACAAAGAGAAGATACATTGGATTCATTATATGATGAGGTTCAGACTCCTATTTTAATAGCAATTTTGTTTTTTGTGTTTATGATACCTAGTGTTCGCGCACTTCTTTTCAAAAGCTTTCCTATGTTGTTGAAGACAGATGGTAATCCTACTTTAGGAGGATATCTCTATATTGCGGGATTATTTGGAACAAGTTATTTTATTTTGAATAAGACACTTATCCATTTTAGTCAAGTTTAAGCTATGTTATCTAATATCTCATATACTGTTAGTCTATGAAATATCTTGAACCATTTGTCAATGCTTTTATAGAAGGATTGGATGTATCGGATATTCCCAAAAAGTTAGATATTGTTTTAGAAGGTGGCGCATTAAATGGAGCTTATGAAGCTGGAGTATTATGTTATATTAAAGAGCTTGAAAAGCGTAAGATGCTTTCAGTTGAAAAGATATCTGGTGTTAGCTGTGGTGCTCTTATTGCTATGCTTTATTTAACATCTCAACTTGAATCATTAGAAGATTTTTATGCGCAATTGAGTAATAGCTTATTAGAGTCAGGAAATTTCTCTAACTTAGAAGGATTAATAGATAAGGCAGTGTCAAACGTAAGTGATGAAATGCTAGTTGCTTTAAAGCATCGTTTATTTATAACATATGTGAATTTGACAGACCAAAGCCGGTGTATTCAATCTGAATTTACAAGTAAAAAAGAATTAGCTGAATGCCTTAAAAAATCTTCCTATTTGCCCTATTTTATAGACGGTAATACAACAACTAATGACTTATGTATTGATGGTGGAACGCCATATTTGTTTCCGTTTGACAAAGAGAAGCGAAGTAATCATTCTTATCGGACGTTGTATGTCAAACTAACATCTTTTCGTCTTCTTAAGGAGGCTCTGTCTGTAAAGGCAGAAGTAAATGTGGCAACAAGAGCAGTAGAAGGCATACAAAAAATACATAATCTACTAAAACATCATGAAAGAAATGATTTAGTATCGTTTGTCGAAGAATGGGGAACACGTGATTATATTATGAGTGCAACAACACGTATTGTCTGGTATATAATATCTTATTTATTCCGAATCATTATTGAAATTATTAATAGACTTCCAACAGAAGTTAAGGATTCAACCCCAATAATTCGGGCTTCTCATTTAATAAAAGAATTATGGCGTGATTATGGTCATAGAGTCTTAAATTGATATATTTTTATGATATGAATGGGGATGATACATTAGTTACATTCTGTAGCAATGCTTTCCATTCATTTAATGCTTTGTTCCAAGGACAACATTGGTCAAACAAACCCGGAAGGATTTTGGCAACAGGAACAACATCCCAGCGTAGTGTGCCCTCATGATTGTATGCTGTTATCAAACCAGAAGAGCATATTTTCCTGTTACAAAATGCTTTGAAGAAAAGATAATCAGTTTTCACTTCTGTAGGGTAGGTTTCAAGTTCTGATTGACCATTCCATATGCCACCTGTATATATTTCCCAAACAGTTCCTTCTGGTTGTTGTTGTAGAGTATCAACTATGTTCATTTCTAACTTTTCCCATGGTCCTTCATTTAGATAAGCTGTTTGTGGCAATATATTACTCATATAGTAGGTTTCTTCCCAGGCTCCATTAGGTGTCTTATCATACGTCATAATGAAACTTGGTGTTAAATGCCCTCGGCTATAGGGAAGATGGAAAATAGTGTCATTTGGTAAGTGCTGATTGCTTAATGGAATCACAGGATCGGGCATAAAATCCTTACGTCCTCCTTGTAAGTTTGTCATCTGTTCTTGAGTATGGATAGCGTAAGAAGCAAATGGAAATCCAATTTGATTGTTAAATAGAACCATAATGTGTTCATGGCATACAATATCACTATTCTGAAGAGGAGTTACAAATGATGACTTAAGATTGGGTGTCTCAGGCGTCCAGTCACAATCAGCTAAACATAAGCCTAATAAAAATTGAATGACCAAAAATTGTCTGATCATTGAATTATCTTGCTATAATTATTTTGGATAAAAATCGTATGTTTTCTAAATTTATTTCAGATATTGCGACGTTTTATAGATTTACGTTTTCGGGTAGAATTGTGCTTTGCGCGTGAATTGTGTTTGCTTGTTTTTGACTTAGAGTCTTGAGTTACTTTACCCGGCTTATAAGCTAAAAACCATGCCTCATATTCAGGACTATTGCGTTTATTTTTTAACTTATCATACATATCAGCTTTTTCCTGTCTTATTGAGTCAATAGTATGTTGCTCCCCATAGCAATTGATAGGGAAACGCTTAAGAACACCTTTCTGTGCCAGTCTATTTTTCCTTTGAACGTCAAACAGATAGGCAGCCATACATAGAATCCTTTCTTCATCAAAATACTCTCTATCAGCATAAAGGAAAGCAAGGTATAAGCTTAGAATCGTGTCAATGGAAGCTACTCTTATACTCTTACCATATGCTTCAATTGTATTATAGCTATGACACGCAATTGGCTCATATATAAAAGCGACAGATTCTTCGCCTACTTTAATTTCATAGTGTAGTGGAATCACCTCGCCTATAGCATTATGTTTGACAATGCGGACTTTGTTAAACCCATCATATTCTAGCCTTTCCTTGACAATAGTAGCTGTTTGTTCTGCTGATTCGCTTAATACATCAAAGTCAGGTTGTTTGGTAAAAGAATTACGAACTTTTTTAGGCATGTGTTTACTAAAAAGATAGCTGGCATAACCTCCAAAAAAGACAACATTCTGGTCGATGAGAGCTTGTTGGACAATATGGTAGAGGTTTACAGCTTTATCCTTATGCTTGGTTTCAACTTCTCGTTGAAACATTTTTGGACTACATGATGAAGCTGATAAAGGGTAGTTTTTGTTTAACAATATTAGACGTTTTAGAACCTTTTCCCAGCGAGATACGTCGCCAGCAGGGCGGGAAAGCTCTAAATACATAGACATACGTAAATAGTTAGGAGGTGCATATAAAATTCCATTGACTCTTATCGCATCCTTTTGAAGCTTGTCAAAGAGCTTGGGGGATAAAAACGTGATATCGGCAATGGGCACGAAATTCACAAATACCTTATACGTTCCAAAGTGAACCCCGGCTTTGGCCTCCACATTTGTGAAACCTTCTTTATAGTAGATATCGGCCAATTCTTTAGCATCCTGGACAGCTTTTTTTGAGAAAAAGTCATAATCCGGAATTTGAAGATTGCGATCATAAAACTGGTCTGCGATTGGAAGAATATTGTTAATGGCAGTTCCACCATAGCAAATTAGCTTCTTCTTTTTTAGGAATTTTTCTACGATTGAAACCATTTGTTTAATTTCAGGTGTATTGACTAAAGCTTTATTCTTTCGTTCATCTGCTTCATCAATTGATTCTCTTAAAATGGCTAATTCCTTTTCCTGAAATGTTAGGTGCTTTTTACACTCTTCCATGTATATAAATAAACGATAAAATGTAAGAGTGTAAAGTGTTTAAAATAGAATTGGTTTGAATAATGTTTATTTACACTTTGAATGAGTAGTAATCAGTAGCAACACCACGTGGCTTATATGAGTATTGTGGTGGTGGTGGTGGAGGCATATTAATTGTTACGGGGATAAACCTAAGATTAGCAGGTTTTAACACAAACGCAGAGCCAGCATTATTGAAGAATTTGTCGTAGAATTCCAAGTTGGCGTCATAGTTTTGGGCACTCATAGCTACTAATTGACAACCATACTTCATGGCCAAAGAAGAACTATTATTAGTATCACTATCACTAAGATTGGGTAATACAATGCTTATATGTTTTTTATTGTATTCTATCATTTCTTGCATATCTGGTGTAAATCTAACTTCATCAAAGCGAAGTGCCTGCATAAATATAGAATTGCTGGCAATATTGATATATTCGTCAAGCTTAGTTCCTTCAAAAGCAGGATTTGATTTATCAGCAACAATAATAACCTTTTGGCTTAAATTTTTTAGGGCTACATCACCAAGATTCTTTCCATGATTCTCATAGCTATACTTTTTGCCTAAAACACGCCCCTCTAATTTTTTATATATAGCTTCAGCCATTTTGTCATATATTACTGTATTTTGACTCATAATGCGCATATGAAGCACTATGGGGTCATTGGGGTTAGGACAACCTGACCCAGAAAAGGCATAATCAGCAATCACCTCACAAACGGCATCAAATGGGATAGAGTTATAGGTTTGTTTGACGTCGTAGCTTTTAACAGAGCTAGATGAAATAACAGGTTCATTATCAACAGAGTAAATTTCAATATCGAGGCCTCTGTAACCTTGACGAATTACCTCCTTTAGAGCGCAAAGATCTACGAAACTATTCTTGAAATTGCCAATAGAACAAGCATTATATGCGGTTTTGATATAATAGTCTTTCAAAGTGTATTGGTAATCAGCATTATCTGTGTTAAAAGACGCTATTGAAGGAAAGTTCTTATATAAAGTAGACAAAGTAGCACATTTTCGAGACCTCAGTGAAAGCTTAGTAGATACATATGCTATGATTCCAATGATAATAATTACTATGATAATGATAATAACGATTCTCATCAGAGATGCCTTACTCAAGGCACCTACTGTTTGTTTCAGTTTATCCATTCTTATACATAGATATCATATAATTTGTGAGAGCAAAATAGTTAAAGTCTCTTATAACTATATATATTACATGCCAGGTGGTTTGCTTAACTTAGTGTCAAGTGGACAAGGAAACATAATACTTAATAGTAATCCAAAAACAACCTTTTTTACAAGCACATGGAAAACATACACAAATTTTGGTTTACAGAAGTTCAGAATTGATTTTCAAGGTCAAAGAGTATTGCGACTGAATGAAAGTTCCGTTTTTAAGTTTCAAATTCCTCGATATGCTGAATTGCTAATGGATACCTATCTGGTAATTGACATGCCTACAATATGGAGCCCTATTTTACCACCTGAGGATTGCTCTGGTAATTGGCGTCCATATGAATTTAAATGGATAGAGAATTTGGGGACGCAAATGATAGAACAGATAGAAGTTACGGCTGGGGGACAAACACTACAGAAAGTTAGTGGTCAGTATCTATATAATTTGGTTGAACGTGATTTTACAGCTGAGAAGAAGGAACTTTATTATCGGATGACAGGAAACATCCCTGAAATGAATGATCCGGCCAATGCTTTGAACCGAGGCGGAAGATATCCAAGTGCTTATTACACTTCTTCAGTAGTAGGACCACAACCAAGTATTAATGGACGTCAGCTATATATTCCACTCAATTTATGGTTTACAATGACATCCAAACAGGCGTTTCCATTAGTTGCACTACAATATAATGTTCTTGAGATAGAGGTAAAAATTCGTCCAGTTGCTGAATTATTTGTTATTCGCGATATGGATAGTCCAAATGGTAATTATATTCGTCCAAATTTTAATGATGCTCGATATAGCTTTTACAAGTTTTTACAGCCACCACCATCTATTGAACTCAATCAATCTGATTATTCTGATATAAGAACAAATTGGAATGCTGCTATTAATCTAAATGCGACATATTGTTTCCTTTCCGAAGAGGAGACTCGTGTGTTTGCGGCAAGACCACATTCATATTTGATTAAAGAAGTGTATGAATACAAGTTTAATAATACAGTTGGGGCGGGAAAAGTTGATATTGACTCTTTATCTGTTGTAGCAGACTGGATGTGGTATTTCCAAAGGAGTGATAGGTCTTTGAGAAATGAATGGAGTAATTATTCAAACTGGCCATATAATAATAAGATGCCTTATCCAATTCGTCCGGTAAATTCATCAGACCCTACATACTCGTTAGTGTGTGGAAATGTGTCAGGATATACACCAGAAGTCAATCCTTATTTTGATGGCAAAGAAGATGTTTCGTCAAACATTTTCATAACTGGGGACTACTCACCTGACAACCAATTAGATATATTAGAGTCATGGGCAATTTTAATGGATGGTAAATATCGAGAGAACGAGATGCCCTCTGGAGTGTTTGATTATGTGGAGAAATATATACGAACCGGTGGTAATGGAGAGCAAGGCTTATATTGTTATAATTTTAATTTGAACACAAGTCCGTTTGACCTTCAACCGACTGGAGGAATGAATATGAGTAAGTTCCGAACAATTGAGTTTGAATACAAGACCTATTATCCCCCCATGGATCCATCCGCTCAATTTTTGACGATTTGTGACCCAAGCAGTGGTCTCCCAATTGCTGTTAATAAGCCATCATGGCGTGTTTATAACTACACTTATGATTTAACTATATTGGAAGAAAGATATAATGTGGTTAAGTTTGAGAGTGGCAATGTAGGTTTGGCTTATGCTAGATAAAGCAAATCATAATTTTGTATTAACTGTTTTACCAAGCTATTAGTAATACAGTTAATGTCAGTTTCTCGTTTGACAATATATAGTAATTAGCAAATGCTCTCTGCTGAAGGAACACCGCACTCATAAAATAATCCTGTAGCTGATTTCCTACATACTTTAGAATCTGGTTTTTCAGCAGCAGCAATGGATTCAAAAGACCAAGGGTCTTTCATGGAAACACTAGGGAGAGCAGAAGATGGTATACCCTCTATAGTTGGTATATAAATGGCATTTTGTTTACCATACTGTGCAACAGGAGGAGACAACATATGAACTTTATACATTCCAATAGCAGGTTTTTGGTTTTCTTGTGGCTGAGGAAAAGGTTCCATTTCAACAGAAACTCCAGTGTCTTGAAGTCTAGGAGAAGAAATACGATAGTTCATGTGGCCTTGTATCCCTTCAATCATTGCTCTCCTATATCCAGAACGAACTGCTTTCCATAAGAAAGTTATTGTCAAACCTACAACAACCAATATGCTAAGAACAAATAAAATGTCAGATACTCTCATTATACTATGTATAGAAAGCAATTAATCTATTAGCATAATATAGGTTATGATAGAAGGTCTATCCATTCTTGATAAAAAACGTAATGAGAAAGAAGGTAAGAATTCGACTACAGATGATAGTGACTGGGTTGGATTTTTAAAGTCAATTGTATCAGCGTTGTTGATTACATTCATTTGGGGTATTTTTGGCAGTAATTTCTTATATCTACAGGATTATGTTAATAGTAAAGCCTCATATCTAGGCAACTTATTCCCAGACAATGATAAACAGGTGCCTTATTCTGATGGCAACAAACCATCTGTTCGCGGAGATTTGAAAGCAAGTTTTAGTAAGGGACTCGGAGATATGAAATCTAAGATGGATGCTATGAAAAGCTCAAGAAAAGTAAAGACGAATTTATTACAAAAAGGAGGGGGGTTTTCTGAGAAAAGGCTTCATATGTTTGACAAGATATCAGGATTATCTTCATATAGTTCACCATATAATTGGAAAGACTCGCAACCTGGTTTAGTAGGAGACTTTAAGGCATGGTTGGCAGAAAGTATAGAGTTTTCTTATCTTAATGGTCGTAGTTTTATTAATAAAATGTTTGACATCACATCAGTTATAGGTTCTGGGACAAGTCCAGCTTTAGTTATGTTTCTATCTGTACCCATAATAGCTCTATTATTACAAATAGTTCCATTTTATGGATTTCTTAGCACTTTGGTAGGGATGTTCCAAGCACCAAACAAAGGTTGGTTATGGGCACTTGTATTTTTATTTGTATTAGGTTTTGACTTTTTGGTGGCTGGTGGAGTTGCTGTATGGCAAACAATACAAACATTTTTCACATTTATTGCTTTACCACTTGTTTTAGATAATGGAGGAGTGTTTGAGATAATGAGTAAGCATTCATATTTCTTGACTGCAATGTTTGGTCTGATGGTTGTTGCGAATGCGTTTTCTTATTTAACAGTAATGCCAAGTCTAGTCATGTTGATAACCTATGTATTTTTGTTGTGGAAACAGAGAACATAATTGTTTTTATTAATTGAACTACTTATAGGTAATACTCAATAATTATTAGCTATGGGAAAGAAGAACCGAACAAAGGTTAAGTCTGAGGAATCAAAAAGTAAGTTTCCTTTCGTGTCTATTTGTACACCAACATTTAATCGCAGACCTTTTATCAAGGCTATGATAGCCAATTATTTGAGACAAGATTATCCTCGTGATAGAATGGAATGGATTATTATAGATGATGGGTCAGATAAGATTGAAGACCTTATAAAGGACGTTCAAGGTGTAAAGTATTTTGCGTATGATGTAAAGATGTCACTTGGTAAGAAGCGCAATTTAATGCATGAGAAGTCTTGTGGTGAGATTTTAGTTTACATGGATGATGATGATTATTATCCTTCATGCCGTGTATCTCATGCGGTAGAAAAACTGCAGAATAGCAAGGATGCTTTATGTGCAGGCAGTAGTGAAATCTATATTTGGTTTAAGCATATTAACAAGATGTATCAATTTGGGCCTTACAACTCTAAACATGCTACTGCTGGAACATTTGCGTTTAAAAGAAAACTGTTGAACGAACATAAATATGATGATCATGCGGCATTGGCTGAGGAGAAAGCATTCTTGAAGAATTATACTGTTCCTTTTGTTCAGCTGGACCCTTTAAAGACTATCTTAGTTTTTTCACATGAGCATAATACGTTTGACAAGAGAAAGTTGTTAGAGAATCCTCACCCTCAATTTGTGAAAGAATCAGATAAAACAGTAGATATATTTGTGAAGGAGGCAGATGCTAAGCATTTCTATATGGAGGAGATAGAGGATGCTCTAAAAAACTATGAGCCAGGACGGCCTGCTATGAAGCCAGATGTATTAGAGCAGATGATTTTAATTGAGGAGAAGAGAAGGAAGGAGGCAGAGAGAATGGCAAATGAGTTTCATAAGAATGCTGCGAGTAAGATTGTAATTAACACTCCTGATGGAAAGCAAAAAGAGCTACAGAACGAAGAGGTAGTCCAAATTTTGTCAAACCTACAAAATCAGTTGAAGGATATGGTAAATAAGGTAGCTGAACTTGAAGCCAGTGTAAATGAGAAGGATGCATCATTAGACAATTTACGAGGTTTGAATAAAAGATTAATGAAGAAAATTAAGCATCTTGAGAGTAGCGATATTAATAAGGAGCCCTATAAAGAACAATCTCTTGCTGATGAAATTATAGATGAACTTTTCAGCTAAGTATTTTAAATAAAAAATACGCTTAAAGATACTAAATATATGATAGTATCCAGTTGTTAATAGCTAAGAAAGATGGATACAGCTACAGTTCAAAAAGAGGCAAACAGCAAGCGAGGTTTTCCCTCTTTTAGTGGGCGCCACATTTATAATGCAGAAACAGGAGTACCTACCGAGCACTATGTTGGGACAAGCGATGAGCATTTATATTGGAAGGTTTCAGGTGCTTCGCACAGAGGCGAGATGGGTGATAGTAATGTTTTCTTCTATGATTCCCCAGAGCAATATCTTAGACATAGATTTCGTGCGATGAAATATTTCCGACCTAATGAAAATATCCGTCGTTGGGAGAATAGAAGGGAAATGGTTAAGGATTCAGATTCAATGATTCTATGGTCACTTGTTACGAAGACAGGAGAGAAAGCCGATGATTTTATTGATTCAAAGAAATCAGGTATTATGATGGTGCCTCGGGTAAATCCTGTTTATGTTACTCGTTGGCATGCTAAGAGGTCGGAGTATTTGTCTTCACTAACAGGAACTCGTTCTATGGATGTTAACGAAAACCTTAATAATAATTCTGAGTAATTTTTTATATTTTTAGATTATACAATGTAAGACAAGATATACAATCAAGATATGAATGTATATCTTAGTTTATGTAATAAGGTTACATGATACTGTTTTGTAGTTCATTATCTTTGTAAGAAATTGTATCTGAAGATGAATCTATAAATCTAAACATGCGTTCTATTTCAAGTTTCGTGACATCATAAAGTTCAAGTTGTTCGATAATATTGTCAATGTGTTGAGAACTTTTTAGCATTGAGAAATAGGCAAATAGGTCTTTGCGGTCCATGCCGAGCTTTTGACATAGAGTTTGTATAAAGATAAAATTGTTGAATTCAGTAGAATACTTAGTTAATACTTTAGTAAATCTTACCTCATTTGGATCGTATTTAGGTATTTTGGTAAAACTATCGTGGTATATTTGGTTTCCTTTTAATGTTTTGATTAAGCTA
>Ga0102945_1000155_pt1 | contig 21732 bp, 19 predicted proteins | sample SalPonred_H2O_MG_FD_78207 | JGI IMG/M metagenome (GOLD analysis project Ga0102945, IMG submission 78207) | Salt pond water microbial communities from South San Francisco under conditions of wetland restoration - Salt Pond MetaG R2_restored_H2O_MG ...
AACACGATCTAAATAATCACCCATAGACATGGAGTTAAGCATAGAAGAATAGACATTTATAGCAACATTTTTCTTTTGTTTTTTAAGAACATCAATAATGTTTTCATGCCATAATAAACCAACAATTGTCCGATCTGTTTCATTCATTAAATCAGCATGCTCAGCTAAACTATAGCGTTGGTTGATTAGTTTTTTGACAATGTCTTTTGCATTAGCATTTTGAGATTTTGAAGAAAGAACCTCTTGAATGAGATTATTATCTGACATTAAACCTTTATCTATTAAAGTCAATAAACTAGATAATCTTCTTAGGTCACCTTGAACATGTTGGACAATCTGCTTTTCCATTTTTGAATCTAAATTAGGTATTAGTTGCTTTAGTATACAAATAACTTCAGCTGATGTTGGTGTGGACACTTCAAAAGTTTCACATACTTTCATTAAGTCAGTAATTTTTTTATCTACATGATAATTACCAATACATATAATTGGGTTGTAGTTGTTTGTTTCATTCTTTTGCTTCTTAGTCTTTTTGGGACGTATAAGCTTAATTAATGCATTTATCCCTCCTTTATCACCACTATTCATACCATCAATCTCATCCATCAGAATAACAATCTTCTTTTCTTTCATTTTCCAAAGACTCATGATATTTACATCAGCCATTTGGTTTTTCGTAATACTTTCAATGACATTTTTGTTTCTTATATCACCAGCATCATACCGCACTACATCGAACCCAGCTGCTTTCAATGAACGTAATACAAGCTCTGTCTTACCTGTGCCTGGAGCTCCATATACATAAAACCCACGTTTCGTCAAAGGGTCATCACGTTTCATGAAAAATAAACGTAGCTTATTCACAAGTGAATCTACAATATGTTTCCGATTTAATATAGATAATAAGTCTAGGTTCTCCATTCTCTTGCTAACCTTATAGAATTCCTTCGCTTATACCAATTTGGCTCAAAACCCTTTTTGTCACAATGTTTTTCTAAAATCTTAATACACTTGTGAGAACAGTTATCTACTGCGAATGACCTTAGAAAAATCAAATAAGAAGGAAACATATGTTGGTTAAAATAATACTTCTTCCATTTATGAAAATCGTCAAACCGCTCTTCTAGTATTTGTCTAAAAACAAATGAACAGTCATTTCTTATCATATCTCTAACATACGAATCATAATTGTTATTAGGAATCAAAGTGCGAACAATATAATGATGTTCAACATAATTATTTCTATTTAAACACCATAATACCTCTGATTTCAAATGTGAGTATATGATTCCTAAGACATCATCATTTAGTATTGATAGACCATTTATCAGTTGTTCTTGATTCATCTTATATATTATTTAGGATGAATCCTTACATTCTTTGACTGGAACATATATCAGGAATATTTGTTATTCCATCCCAAGTCAAATTACAACCTCTGGCCCACTTGGCTCTGAAACAATCCCCACCTGCCCCTAAATAGGGAGGAACATCAAAATTCATATTATCAGGGCAAGTTCCAAGATTCTTAACATTCACACAGGTTTGTTGTCCATCGACAACTCGCTTTTCCCAATAGTCTGGACAGCTACCAACAACAGGCGGATACTTCTTACCTTTATTCAGGAATAGCATAGCAAACGCAACAAAGAGAAGCGATAATAGCAGTATAATACCTGCTACAAGCAAAACAAGTTGTTGAAAGTTCATGTATATAGTTGTATAATATTTTCTGGTTAGAGAGTATAGCACTAATGACTAACGTATTTAGAAATGGAAGAGTTGACATAACTGGCCCAAATGTGCCATCTGTTTTTGCTCTTCAAGATAAAATACCCACGGGTAAATGTAGTGATTTTAGAGATGCTATGAATGGTAACTGGTATGAAACTGCTTTGTCTCGAGGTTTCTTCTCTGAGCAAAACCAGCAAATTATTCAAAATGGAATTAGAGCTGGTGTTTATAAAATGAGTAAGGGACAATTTGTTATTGGCCCTCAAGAGTGTGATGACCTACAAATTATTATGAGAGGAGTTTTTCTTCAACATGCTCGTAATCAATCATCTGATATTCCTGGGCAAATTACCGAGTTGAACGCGACCGTTTTTGAATATGCAGTCCCACAAGTTTATAACGATGCTGTTGGATATATGAAATATAAAAGAGATGCTAGCACTATGTGGACACCAATTGCGCCACCTGTCCAGGCCGATTTTAATAACAAATCTCTTGAAATGCCTCGTTGGTTTTAAACTAAACTACTAGTGAAACACAATAAGATTGAATAAAAAATTTGAATCTTATTATGCTATTGTCTTTTTTAAAGTTTTTATTTTGTCTTCTTCACCAACTTCTTCGCTTTAAGTTTCTTATTGATTGTGTTCTTTGATTCTATTGACTGTTCATCATGCTTTGCTTCACGAAACTTGCGATACTCTTCTTCTAGTATTGTTAGTTCATTAAGCCATATCTGCTTCTCACTCTTACTCTGTAGTTCTTGAAGTTCGTTTGATTTATAATCACGTTCTTTCAGTAGCTTATCAACCTTTTCTTGAGTAACAGTATCCATTGGCATCTTCCTAAGATAAGCATAGCTTCCATCCTTCTTGTCAAACTCAAATTGTTCCAATATTGAATTGACTTGTTCATCAGTCTTCCTACGCAAATCAATCTTATCTACAAGGTTGTAGTTTATGAATTTTGCCTTATTACTGAGTTCAACAAGTTCTTTATTGAGTGTATTAACTTGTGCTGCTTTTCTCAACTGATAAGTCTTAAGACGAATAGGGATATAGCTATCCATGATCTCTTCAGCAGTTTTGAACTTAGTAAGTTTATCATCTCCGTCAAACAAATACATGTTATTTCTTGAGTGAGTAGTATAGAGTCCAAGTAAACGTTCAATCCCATTTTTACCATATGGGTGCTGTTCATTTAACAAATTTGTAATCGAACCTTTCGCAAATTGGATTTCAATACATACATTCGTGTCAGTTGACATGTCCATATATGACTTTACATGAACTACATTTGTAGATGTTTTGCTTCCTTTAATTACACCATCAATACACTTTTCCAAGTGTTCTTTGAAAGAATCTGTCCATGTGCCAATTGGAAGTTCGGTTACTTTAATCCTATTAGCATCTAGTTGCTCATAACAACCAGTAATTACATATCTATCTTCGTCTTGGATAATATCACCCTTGAATCCTTCACTATATGGCATAATTACATGGTCACCACCAGTTCCTGTCATCAAAATATTTTTGAGACGTTGGATGATTTGGTTTGGATTATATGAGATTACACTTGTGCTAAAACCTGTACCAATTCCAGTAGAACCATTAACAAGGATCATAGGAATAATAGGGACATAATATCTTGGCTCTACTAATTGACCATCATCATGTTGATACGTAAGCACCGCATCATCAGCTTCAGGGAAGATACACCTTGTAATTGGATTGAGTTGAGTGAAAATATATCTCTCAGAAGCAGAGTCCTTTCCACCTTGAAGCCTTGTTCCAAATTGACCATTTGGTATAAGTAGGTTAATGTTATTTGAACCAACATAATCTTGTGCCATACCAACAATGGCAGCATTCAAACTGGCTTCACCATGGTGATACCCTGAATGTTCCGAGACATAGCCACTAAATTGAGCAACTTTTATTTCAGATGTAAGTTTTCTCTTAAACGCAGAATAAAGGATTTTCCGCAAACTTATTTTGAGACCATCAACCAAGCTTGGGATAGAGCGGTCATTATCGTAGTTACTAAAATGAATTAGCTCCTTGTTTATAAAATCCTTATAGCGAATAGCTGGGCGAGATGTATCCAGGAAACTGGTTCTGTCAAACTCGCTAAGCCACTCTTTCCTATCATCAGCGCGCTTTTTATTAAATACCATATCAATATGGTCGTCGTCTTCTGGACCTTCCGAGATAAAGTCTACCATTTTTTTCGCAGCAAAATACTCTTTGAACTCTTTACCAGTACTGGTACCTAGACCCTTATAATATTTAACATTCCATCCTTGTTGGTTTGTCTGTTCTTTCCAAGTATCATATTCTCCCTCATTATAGAACACGTGTGATTGTTGTCCTTTTTTTGCTTTTAGAATTGGAGTGTTCATGAATGATAAGAAGCCTGGAATCTTAGAGAGGTCTGTCCATTGAGACTGAAAGAGATTGATTCCTAGACCTTTAATATGTGTGCCATCCAAATCTTGGTCAGTTAGGAATACTACTCGGCCATACCGCAGATTACCTTTAATATCATCAATTGTCTTATATTGTTTGCCACTTTGAAGACCCAATATTTGCTTGATCTCAGCAATTTCTTTGTTTTCTGAAATCTTCTTAACTGGTTCACCACGAACATTTAGCAATTTACCTTTCAGTGGATAAACTCCAATACGTTTGCGGTCCTCAGTTGTCAAACCAGAGACAACACCAGCTTTGGCTGAATCTCCTTCTACTAATAGAAGCTCACACTGCCAGCTGTTAATTGTTCCTGCATCATTAGCATCTAGAAGCTTAGGGATTCCACGGATTGTCTTAGTTTTAGAACCATCAGTCTTCTTTGCCTGTTTGTTTTCTTTGACTTCAGTAATAGCACATGCTGCTTGCATTACACCCATTTTGGCAACTTTTTCGATGAATTTATCGGATACTTCGCAACTTGAGCCGAAATGTGTAATAGCTGTATTCATAAAATCTTTAGTCTGACTGTCAAATGTTGGATTTTCAATATCACAGCGAAGGAAGATCATAAGTTGTTCACGAATAGCAGCTGGTTTTACTTCGACCTTCTTCTTATTTTTAATGTAAGCTGTCAGCTTTCGGATAATCTGATTCATTATATACTCAACATGCTTTCCACCTTTGCTGGTAAAGATACCATTGACAAATGATACTTGTTGGAATTCATCATTAGGAGCAAGTGTCACCGCATATTCCCATCTATCATTAGTCGATTCATATACACGGGGGGCATCATCCTTGTTTCCAATAAATAGGTCAATATATTGCTGGAAGGTTTTCACATTTAGCACTTCACCATTCCACTTTACCTTGACATCCTTATCTGTTACTGCTGCAATATCATAAACACGGCGCTTCAGCAAAGCAAGGAAATCCTGAGTGGGACCACCAGCCATCCCAAATCGTGTATAATCTGGCTTGAAGCTTACACTAGTATATGGCTTAGAAGAACATTTTGTAATTTTAGGTGTATCTATACGTGTGAGATTATCATGAAATTCTTGAACATATTTCTTTTTCCTCGTATGATCAATAGTTTCAACCTTACCCCATGTAGACCAAATAAGAGCAAGTTTGAACCCAAAACCATTCTTACCACCAACAATTTTCTTCTCGTCTTTGTTGTAGTTAGTGCTAGTTCGCAAGTGTCCGAAAACCATCTCTGGAATCCAAATATCATGTTCTGGATGCTTTTCTACATCAATGCCATTTCCATCATTTGTCATAATTATTGTTCCATCTTCTGTGATAGTAATATCAATGTAAGACACACGATGACAATCATTTCCAGAAGATTTCAATTGTTGCATACGGATAACATGATCCCGAGCATTTACAACACCTTCATCGAAAATCTTATAAAGACCCGGAATCCAGTCAATTGTTTTCTCGATAATCTTGTTGCTATTGTTATCAAAGATATGAAGAGGAGTATCTACTTTCTCAACAGATCCGATATATGTGTCCGGATTATCTAGAACATGCTCACGAGCTGACTTCTTTTGGTATTTTTTGGCAAGAGTTTGAGTTTGTTGCTTGGTATTCGTTGCAGTCATAGTTGAAACTTGAATTTCCAGTGTGATGGATAGGTAGTTTCCACTGCTAACTTTAAGCTGGTTTCAATTTTCCCTAAAATATATAGTATTTGGTCTATATTGTCAAGTTAGTAATTGATTATTGCTTTAATAAGGATTAAAAAAATGAACGTTTTATATATCAATGGCATCTCCGATTACTAATTATATATCGGTTGGTTCCGCCACTGGATTTAGTAGTAGTGTAAATAGGACCATAAATGGAGATGGTTCTACAGTTGATTGGTATATTGGAGCTTTTGAAGCTAATAACACTATTTCGTTTCTTAATACCATTGACCTAACGCAGATTTATGTTTTATTGGTAGGGGGTGGTGGTGGTGGTGGAGGAGGCACTAATGTTTCAGAAGCAGCAGCTGGGCAGGGAGGCGGTGGTTCTGGACACATGTTAGTTCGTTTTACAAATGGTCTTGGAGCTGGGTTCCCAGTAGGCGCAACTTATAGTGTGGACATCGGTTCTGGGGGAAGCGGAGCTACTGGTACGGGAACAGCTAATGCTGGCGGACACACTGTTTTTGGCTTTAATCGTTTTGGCTCGACAGCACCAGATGTTAGTGGAGGTGGAGTCGGATTAAGTGCATCTGGGCTGGCTGATAATAATCTGGGTTCTATAGCAGTTAATGGAGCAGCTGCAGGATTTGAAGTTTTAAACCAGAATGATTCAGGACAAGGTGGGCGTGGTGGATCTGGTAACCAACCAAGCAATCCACAACCAAGTAGTGGTGAGCAAGGAAGCAATGCTGTTCCTGTAAATCAAGATTGGGGATTTCCAGGGTCTCCAGCTGAATATTATTTGGGACCGCCTTTTGGACTGTTTGGCAGATTGCGAGCCGGAGGTGGTGGCGGAGGTGGTGGTGGATTTGTAGACCCTTCAGGGACAGTTACTACATTTATTGGTAAAGGTGGAGATTCTGGAAATAATGGCACTGGGGGTTTGCCAGGATTCGGGTCTAGTGATTCACAACCTTCTGACTACTCCAATGGTGAAACAGCAACTACGACACTTTCATTTGTAGGAGGCAGCACATCAAGTTTTGGTTCTGGTGGCGGTGGTGCTGGACAACCAAATACACTGCTTGGTAGTAACAGTGAATCATCAACAGGTGGTGATGGAGCTTCTGGTGTTGTTGTTTTTTGGTTTACTGTACTTACACCAGTAACATTTTCAACTCCTTATTACTCCATAACTTATGCTACTACTTTTACAGAAACTATTTCGAGAGAGCGTATTTTCACGAATGGGGCTAAGGAAACACATTATGTTTCAGTAATGATTGGAGGCACTGGAAATTCAATAACTTTTAGTCCACCATCTGTGGGATTAAGTGCTGAGCTTTTGCTTGTAGGAGCAGGTGGTGGTGGAGGTGGAGGTATGAACCAAAATTTTACTTTTACGGGTCAAGGTGGAGGTGGAGGAGGAGGTTTATTTGGTTATGTTATACCAGGAACAGATATTTCAGTCAATACGAATTTGCCTATTGAACTTGGACAAGGTGGGTTTAGTGGAGGCGGTGCGAATCCAGGTGGTCCAGGCTCATCATCATATATAAATAAAAATATGGCAAATTTTGTTCAAGTTTCTGGTGGAAACGGTGGAAACGCTCCTAATGGAGGTTCTTCGGATAATGGAGCTGGTGGTCAAATTATTACTGCAGGTTTTATTAATCAGACCGCAGGGGGTAATGGAGGTACAGGTGGGTTGGGAGGCATAGGTACTTTTACATCACCTACAATCTGGACTACTGAAAATGGACAAGTTGGAGGCTCAGCAGCTAATGGAAATTCTGGATTTGGTGGATTATATGAGTTTCCTACTTTTGGCGCTATAGCAGTAGGCGGTGGAGGCGGTGGAGGGGGTGGGTTTGCTGTGGGGACTAATAAGATTAATGATGCTTCTGGGGGAGGTGGAGAGGCAGGATATGGTTCAGGAGGAAATGGTGGAACTTCACCATTTATTGGAATATGGGATAATTTATCTTCATTTAATGGCGAGACAAATACAGGAACTGTTGGCTCAAGGTTTGCTCAGGCTGGAAACGGTGGTGGAGGAGGCGGTAATCCATATACCCCGAGTGGTGAAAGCCTTCAAGCATTTGGTGGAACAGGCGGTTTAGGATTATTTGCCGTTCATATGGCATTTTCTGAACCTGCTCCTCCTCCTCCTCCTCCCCCATCTTTTGGATATCAAAATGAATATTTTGCTTATGAATATGATTCGTCATCTTTATATGTTCAAGTTGTGTCAACTGGAGAAAAAACTACATGTCAATGTGGTGCTGTAAGACCCAAGGTAGAATATATTACCATAAGCGAGATAGATAATAAGTTAAGGTTCTTTCCAGCTGCAATTGGACTTTCAGCTGAGTTTATCTTAATAGGTTCTGGAGGACAAGGAGGTGGGGGAATAAATAGTGCGGTCAAACATCCGGGTCAGGGAGGTGGTGGTGGAGGCATTGCATATGCAACTTCTATTATTGGTAATGAAATACTAACAGACATATCATATGATATTGAATTGGGATATAACCTAAATACAGGTGGTTTAGGAACATCACAAGGTTCAGACGGTTCAGGTAGCAGGTTTGGTGCTAATGTATGGTCTCCGTGGATGGAAGTAACTGGTGCTTCTGGAGGTGGTGTTACTGTTTCCCAAGGACAAGGTGGTAATGTTGTTAGCTATGGACCTCTTATTGGAGGGGTGGGTGGTAGTGGAGGAATTGGTGGTTTACAAGATGCCAGTGGAAATGGTATTACTGGTGGAGATGCAGCAATTACGCCAAGTGGGCTGCCAGGTAAATATGTTTATCCTTCCTATGGCTTTATTATAGGTGGCGGTGGAGGAGGAGGTGGAGCAGGTGCTTCAGGAATTGATAGTTCAGGTAGTGGCGGTCTTGGTGGTCGCGGAACGGGAGGCTCTGGAGGAACCCTTTTTAGTCTTCCATTTGACGGTTCTTATGCTGAAACTGATGTAGGTATTGGTGTATCTTTAGGCGGCGGTGGTGGAGGGGGTGCGGGAATGCCTTTACAAACCGAAGCTGTAAGTTATGGAGGAGATGCTGGAAAGGGTCTTTTTGCTATGATATTAACTGAAGATGAAGTCTGTAACCCTGTAGATCCGATTTGTGGGTGTATTAAGCAAAAACCATGCCCAGATCCAGTTGACTATAAAAAATTAGTTACAGGCGGTAATGACCCAAGATTTAATCCAGCTATCGCATATGCATTACATGTTCGTGGTAGTTTAGGTAGACCCGGCTACCAAAAGATAGCGTATGGTAATAATCAACTCAATGCGTTTGGTAGTTATGCGGGAGCGCCGGGAGGTTCGCGAGCACCACCAAGAAATAACTTTAATTAATGCGTGTGCCAATAAATAATATGAGTAGCTTTTTTTCTAAAGCATAAGTATAAGCATGGTTGACAAGACTGTTGGTTCTCGCGCTGAAGTTATGCATGGCACTGCCAAGAAGACATCTGGTGGTCTGACTAAGGGCGACCTTTCTTATAACAAGTGGGGTTCTATCGTTTCTAAGAAGAAGGCTGCTCTTGCTCGTAAGCAAAAACACCTTGAGAAGGCTGGCTGGACTGCCAAGAAGGGAAAATTTGGTGCTGTAAAGATGGGTGGTCAGAAGTTCCGTAAGGGCTCTAAGTCAAAGACTCATAAGGGAGAGAAGGACTTTACTACTAAGAAGTCTAGCAAGGTTTTTCACCGTAAGGGACGCTACAGCAAGCATCCTGCGGGCACTATGAAGAAGCGCACTCCTTATCATTTGAGAAAGTAAAAATGTGAAGAACATTGTCTTCAATATAAACTTTGATAGTTGATATGTCAAACATTGTGTTTGAAATATAGCGATTTTACACAAGAAAAAAGAGTTGTATAGTTTATAAAGCTGAAATGACTGAGCCACAATTTGATATTTGGACTGATGAACAGTGTATGCAACTAAAACCTATTTGGGAGCTTTGTCGTATGCGGAGAGATGCACATCATATCGCCTACCGTTTTTACAACAAATATAACACAATTGTTACCTTACCACCTATTTTGATTGGAGCTATCTTATCTACTATTAGCTTTAATCCTACTGCAGTGCCAAATGGCGTAAGTGCGGGTCTTGCCATGTTTATTACGGCTATGTCTACTATTAATTCATTCTTTGGATTGTCTAAGAGTCAAGAAGGTCATAGACAAAGCTATCGTATGTTTAATACTCTCGTTAGAGAGATTGAATTGAATATTATTCGTGGAAAAGAAGCACCTAAACGCACTTTTATTGATTTTATAGAGTTTGTTAATGAACAGTTTGCCAAAGTTGTGGAGGATGCTCCTACTCTTAATCCTGAAGCTCGTCGTGTTTTAGACACTTACCGACAAAATAGAGTAACACCTTTTGACAAGCTTGTGGAAGGAGATAAAGAAGCAACTGGTTATGATGCTTCTCTTGAAGCTAGTCATCCACAACAAAATGAGTCTTCGCATTTAAATATGATAACTGTAGAGTCAGCTGCGAATGTTACCAATGATGTGGAATCAAATCAATATGAAACAGGTGTCCCCATATTTCAATCACAACAACAAAACTTTCAGAATGCTAATAGTGAATACTATCAACAAATGGCAAATAATTTACAAGGTAATAAGCGTCAATTCACCGCATTAAAGCAAGCTTTTGAACAAACTTCTAATAGTGGAGCTCATGTTTGAGTAGTCTTGTTTATAAAACTAAGAATATTCTTTATCTTTTTGTGAGAGAAAGAAGAGCTGTGTTTGACAAGTATCTATCATCAGGAGATTTTATATCTGATAGACATTTCATCAATTCTGGACGGTTAGTAATGTCAAACATTCCAGTAACCGCTGATTCTTCCATTCCAACAAGTAAGTATTCAATAAATCTTTTAGAATACATATTTACGTATTCTTTTCCATGTTGGCAAATATTAGCAAGAATATTAAAGTAAAGACTATGTTGGTCAGTGAAGTCCCATGTTTGAAGATAGGTTCCTATTGCTACATACCATTCATTTGGCAACTGTTCACCATTATTAGTAAATAGTTTCCAAGATTTTTTCAGATATTCATCAGTACAATTTCGATAGGCATCAATCTCTACTTGACCTAAGTTCTCACCTTTATGCTTAAAAGCCAGTTTATGGATAGGGTTTACTCTATAACACGATGTGTCAAACTTACAAGTTTTACGATTACCTTTTTCTACCAAGTCTCTTATTTCTCTGTTTTTTAAGCTACAGTCTTCTAAAAGTTTTAGTAAAGTTCCATTGGGTGATGTTGATTTATTACCACGAATTAAGTTTTGCGTAGAATAACTTTTACTACCACTAGTATTGTTCCTTTTTCCAGAACCTCTATGCTTTCTAGTTAGTTTGGACTTTATGTGTGGTTTTCTTTTTGTCCTTTTTAATCTAAAACGGCGTTTTGATATCTTACTCATCGCTCTTATATATTATTATGTTTTACTCATATACGTTGCACATACTTTATCAAAATAGTTCTTGTTGGCTAAGCAAATAGCAGTCCGTAATTTCTCACGACAATAAGCGCGATATAAGTTACAATAAGCAGATGATGACTGGTTGTCTGTTACCATTAAATATTCATCCAAAAAGTCACGAATATCTTGCTGCTTATTCCATAATGTACATGATATACCAAAAACATATTTATTATCTTCAATACGAATATGTGGTAAGAAATGCTTAATACAAGCTAAAACTTCATCATCTTCTAGTGGAGCATGTGTAGTTTTGATTTTACCATTTTTCCGAAGCCAAGAACCAAGTAAAGTGACAATTTCATCTATTTCTAACTGCTCCAGTTCATATTCTATACTATCTTCATCAAGATGTTGCGTTTCTTTAACTGTTGTTTGCCAAAATTCATTAAATAAAGCTACAGATGGTAAATACTCATTATTTCCTATAGTGTTCAAAAATACACTTTTGGTCTCATCATAATGTTCATTAAATAAGGGAAGTGTCCTTAATAATGGAACAATTTGATTCATAGTAATGATAGATGGTATTCTTTGCTTCTGACAAAAACGTTTCCATATGAACAACACAGCACGCGCATCTAAAAATTGTTCAGTATTTGTATTGTTTGACGAGTTATCAAAAACAACTAGTGCTTCTTTAGCAAACCAAGATATGGCTTCTTGTGGTCCTGCTAAATCCGCGATAATTCGTGCGTGTTGAACCTCACTTTTAATGCTTACTTTTGCCAAAAAATTGTCAGCTGAACCATAACGTAAACTATAATATTGAGCGACGAAGTAGAGTTCTAATGGGTCAACCTGTGGATAAATTAAGTTATCTCCATGACCTTGTATTTTAATAACCCTACATAAGGAATATGGAGTCGATTGGTATTTATATCTAAAACTATTAGAGATAGCACTCGCACTTAAACCTTTAAAGAAAATAATTCCATGTGCGAGCTGTTCAATAAATCGTTTTGCTCTTTCGTGAACAAAATAAACATTCTCTACTTCTTTTTTACATATAGCATCACCAACGATCGTTAAGAAATATTTTGCCTCATCACGGGTTGCTAATATAGATGGCCAAATAGTAGACAAAACCTTTTGAACAGTAGCTGATGATGGAACGATTTCGGATAGGTCTCGTTCTTTTATTCTTTTAAGTATACTAGCCTTTATCTTGTGTTTCCATACACAAAGTGTGGCGTTATTTGACAATTCAAGGATGACCTTGGTAGAAATGTCGTCTTCGCTAATAATATTGAACGCCAAACCATCATATGAGACAAATATGTTACTATTTGAAAAATAAAAGTAAGTCAATTCGGAATATAAGAAGTTCTCAATAAACGCACTGCTAGATTCCTTTAGCTCTATTTTGCGCTCCTCGCGTTGCGAATGTTGTTGAACGCTTGACTCTATCGCGTGGGGCATGATTTCAGTACAATGTTTATGAATTCTTTCTAATGCATAATAATCATCTTTATACTTGTCAATCAATCGACTTATATCATCTATACAGCGTTCTTTTATTACTGACAAATTTATAACATTTGCTTCTTGGTTCATAACTGTCTTATTCAGTTGGTTTTTTATATTTAAATAAGTTTTGCCATTATGAACATAGTTGGGTTTTATAATAATCTAATCAACAATTTGTCACTTTGTAAGTATTTAAAGGGTAAAACAGTGTTAGACTAGTCATGGCAAATAGCACTAATTCCAACTATGTTTTGGAGATTGAAACAGTCCAGATAGCGCCGTTCAGGACATTAATGACTGCGTTAAAGGATATTCTTCAGGAGACGAATATAACTTTCACAAAGCATGGAATGCGAATTGTTAATATGGATAAGTCTCATACAATTCTAGCGCATTTATTTCTAAGAGCAGAGAAATTTGAGAAGTATATTTGTAATAAGGACAAGATTGTGATTGGAGTTAATTTGGGTCATTTGTTCAAGCTGATTAATACGATTGATAACGAGGACACACTTACAATCTATATTGAGGAGGATGATTACTCGGATGGTGTTGTCAAACAGTTGGGTCTGCGTTTTGATAATGGAGACATTCGGCAAGTTAGGAATTGGAAGCTTAGACTAATGGAGCCGGAGAGCGAAGAGCTTGAACAGCCAGATATTGAATACGAGTCAGTTATCAATTTACCGAGTGCTGATTTTCAAAAGATTATTAGGGACCTGTCTTGTATTAGTGACAAGTTAGAAATAAAGAGTGTTGGGAAGGAGCTTATTTTTAGTTGTAGTGGTCAGTTTGCGGAGGCAGAGTTTAGAAGAACCGAATTGGACGGTAGTATGGAATTTGTTCAGCAAGAGGATGAAACTACAATCATTCAGGGTGAGTTTGCTTTGAAGAACCTTAACTATTTCATTAAATGTACAAACCTGTGTCCTCATATTGAAATGCATCTAGGAAACGGTATTCCTCTTGTAGTCAAGTATAATGTGGCTTCTCTAGGTGATATCAATCTATGCCTTGTAGCATTACCCAAAAGCAATGACGAGACATCCAATAATGGATGGGAATGATTTAAATAAAAAGAATTGAGGATAATAAAATTAAGTTCATGTATTAGCTTTTGAATTAGCTCTAAAACATGAACAAATAAAAATGGGTGATTTATTTGAAATGTGTAATTTTATTCAATATTCAGGTTTTTGTTTCTTAAAAATACAACCTTTAGGTGAAATACCTGGTAGGTCGGCAATAATTCTTGGGTTCTGATGGTCGCAGTTTCGCATCCATATCTTAATAATACAGAAGTTCTTCTTGGGAGAGATGGTTATACCATTGACGGACGAGCGAAGGAGCTCACTGGATGTAACAGACTCTCCTGTGACAGCGTAGGTCAAGTGCTTCCACGCGTTATACACATCTCGATTTTGGGTTTTATATGAGAAACAACCACCCTCTCGGTTCAATGGATCTTCCCAAATAGGCTGAACACCCTTCTTCATCAGGAATAGCATACAGTTCTTGACAAGCTGTTCTGGGATAGTTTCCATTACAGCAATTACACTTTCCACAGAATCAAACTCTGCTACAAGCTTATAACTATTAATTGTCCAGTCCGTATCGTGTGGGAAGTGTGCCCAAAGAACCCAAGTTGACTCTAGTCTGTTGCATCCGGTAACTTGCTCCTTATCCTCAATTGCGGTTGCCATCTGCGTATACTATTTCTCCTGATACTTTTTATATAGTTTTTTGTTTGTTATTGAACTCTATTTTTTCTGTCTCATCTGATAGTACACTTATTGGTGGGTTGTGATTAGAACAAGTAATACCGTCTGTTCCGATGAGAATATATTGATTTGGATTCAAAACATGAAAGTCGGCATTGTTATCAATTATTTTAACTTCGTAGTCACAGTTAAACATATTAATAAGCTCTTTTGCTTTCTTTGGAATACATTTTTCAGAATAGAATTTTAGAAACCACCTATCCAGTAATATGTTTCCTTCTGAATAAAAGTCACCAAAACCGTTATCTTCACTTAAATCAATATCTATTAGTTTACTTCCATTTTTAAACACAGAACACGATAAAAGTTTATAATTTACCTTCTTAAATAGTCTGTTATTATCAGTATTTGAGATAGATTCATTTTTATTATTGTGGTTTAAATAGTTAGAAGAAACTTCAACTTGTTTGCCTTTGCGCCAAACTTCGAACTTAATATCAAAATTAGTATCCTCATAATTATCTTTATCTACATTTTTAAAATGAAAATTTATTTCTTCATCCAGGTTAGTTTCAAGCGTATCTTCCTTAGCTATAAAAGATTTTGGTAATATCTTATTAAGAGCTTCAGATTTTCTGCTAATAAAAGAAGTAGCTGACATTGAAACTACAGTATACATTTCAATTGCAAACCAAGCTATATTTGTAATTGTCTGTTTAGTCCTTCCAGGAGCGATAGTATTAGCTACACAGTATGTTACAAAAATACTTCTTACTGTATTCAATCCTGATAACGCTAATCTAAAAAAGAAATAAGTCCAGTCTGTATCGTCAAACATTGTATAACAATACGGGTCCTATTGTTTTATCCCTAAATTGTTTAAAATAATCTACCAATATTTGATGTCCCTTGACCAATTCCTCCTAAAATATCACCTACACCTTGCCCTACATCGCCTACAATTTTACCAACTCCTGTACCAATTGTTTCTACTGGATGATTATTTGTATTAGATGAAGAATTTGCAATAGTTTGACCAGATGTTCTTGCATTTGTTGGTGCTGCTGAAGTTGTTGGAGTTGTTGTATGGTTCTGTTTGCCTACATGAGTAGTAAATGAAGAACTGTTTGAAGTAGTTTGATTGTCATTTGCTGCTACTGGTTGTATTGTTATTTCTGCTGGATTTCTTTGGATAGCTGGATTTGTTGGAAGAGTAGAGTCACTTGTAGAATATTGAAGTTTTCCTGTAAATGGTGCCAGGCCAAATACATAAAGTAATATACCAGTCACGAGAGTCATTGTTACGAAAGGAATAAAAACAATAAACCATGAAATAACTGACAACCCTTGTTTACAAAGCATATTTAGTACAGTCGTAAATACGATAGCGACTGCTGACTTAATAATAGCTGTATTATATGCCTTTCTAAACAAGTCAATAATAATCTGAGTAAGTGAGAAACCCAAATAAAGAACGGCTGGACCACATAAGTTTTCTACAAACATATCGCTACTATATAAATAGCTAATATTTATGAAAATAGAAATATGATTTTGTTTGCTTTAACTTTTGTTCATAGTTTAATCCACACTGAACGTTTTCCTAGTGATGGTCCTTTAACCATGATTACTCCTTTTACAATCTTCCCTATTTCCTTTCCAACGCTTTCGTCTTCTAGACATTCATAAACAGGTCCTGATTCCTCATTTTCAATATAATACTTCTTACCCTTATAATCAAACTCCATAACTTCCTCTTCTTCTTCCTCTTCTTCCTCTGCCTCTGCCTCCTCCCCTTCCTCCTCTACTACCTCTGTATCATCTGCCTCCTCCTCTTCCTCTGCCTCTTCATCATCTTCCTCTTCCTCTGCCTCCTCCTCTTCTGCCTCTTCCTCCTCTTCCTCTTCCTCTTCCTCTTCCTCCTCTTCCTCTTCCTCTTCCTCTTCTTCCTCTGCCTCTTCCTCCTCCTCTTCTGCCTCTTCCTCCTCTTCCTCTTCCTCTTCCTCTTCTGCCTCTGCCTCTTCTGCCTCATCTATCTCTTCCTCTTCCTCTTCTGCCTGTTCCACTTCTTGTTCTACCTCTGTTTGTTTCATGTTAATCTCAACCTGAACAAGTTGCTCTTTTAGCTTGTAATTCTCAGCCTGTAGAGAACTAATAGTTTCTTGAAGCTTATGTGCTTCTTCCATTTTAAGAAGCAATTCACTTATCCTATAACTTTTTTCGGAGATTTTCAAACTAAGTTCGTCAATCTTCTTTTCCTTATCACTAATTGTATTCTGAAGTTCTATTACATGTGTTATTTTATCATTGAACTTCAATCTCTCTTCAGAAATGGTGTTATCTTTTTCAATGTTAGCTTTTGTGAGTTCATCAATCTTGGCATTAAGGGTATCAATTATCGCTGTTTGAGAATCAGAAGGATTACTAATTTTCTCGTTTTTCTCTGTAACTGGGAAGATTTCTAGCTTAACCTCAGACGAGTTTGTTTGTTCTTCACTGGATACAGCTTCCATTGTCTTGATAGCTTCGTCTTTTGCTTTATTAGCAAGAATTTTAGAATATTCCTCAATATTTGCTTGTACTTGGTCGCGAACATCATATACCAAATAAGATTTTTCACGCAAGCGATCGAGAGCCGTCACAAATGAACCAATGAGTTCTCCAAAAGCATGACTAAAATCACGGTCTGCAAGCTTGGTATGCTCGATATACGAATTGATAGGTTCAACAACAGTGTTGATGTGGGGAATGCTTTGAGACATATTTAGGTTGGATACCTTTCGAATCAAGAAGGGTTTATATCAATTAGTTAGAATCAAAATAGAGTTTCAATTTTTTAATCTTTTTAGCCTTTAATATTACTAAAACATCTTATACGTGAAACTTATATAGGAAAGTCCGCAATTTGTATTTAATATGGAAGAGTCAAAAGCGCAAACTCTCACGTCTGAAGAGAAAGCAAAGAGATACGAAGAGTGGAAGATAAGAAGATTATCGGAGTTGAAGGCTGAGTGTGTTCGGGTTGTAATGAGTCAAACAACATGGACTGAGGAAGAGGCAATTTCACAATTGGAAGAACAGAGATATAATGTACAAGCGTGTGTTCGTATATTTATGGGTATGCCACCACAAAAAGAGAAATCAAGTTCATATAGTTCAGCAAATCAAGGTATTTTTAGTGAAATTCGCACTCTAATGGATGAAGCCGCCAGAAAATACGAGATGAAGAAGCGCCAAGAAGAACGTATTCAAGAGTTACAACTCAAAAGACAATCACTTTTAGAGACAAATAATAGTCAAACAGAATAAGTAATAGTATTTGTCGCAATCCAAAAGATTCTGGATTATGACAAAGTTAATATGTGTATTAGTTTAATATAGTATTATGTCTTGCCAAAACGCTGTGCAACAATAGCACCTTTGGATTGGGCAGGTGAATTTTTCCGAATCTTAAACTTACCATATTGCGCAATTTCGCTACCAGACATAGTTCCTGGTGCAATAAGTCTATCTGCTGATTCAACGTGTAGCTCAGGTAACTCAGGTGTAAGAGGCTTGTCAACCACAAGCAACATTCTATCACTTTTAAGCAACTTTCTCCATTCTTGAATAGTTAGATTACCAAAAAACTTGTCTAATGTGTACCTTGGCTCTGGCGCTGGTTTGACGGAAAGACGATTATTGATTATTCCTCGATACATATGAAACAACAATTGTCTTCTTTCAAATTTACATGAAGAATCTAATTCTTCTGACTCAAGATAAGCAAGAGCACACTCAAGACAACAGAAGCAACCATAGGGTTTAACCATAGAATCACTACCTATCAACTTTGGAATATAAAAAGCAGGCGTGTCAAATGGACAAGTATCCCAGAAACATGCCGAGCGCTTACCATTTAAATCATTATTGTGAAACTGAACTTCTAATTCTTTTAGTTTTCTATATACATCGTTCATATCATTATCATTTTCAAAGTATTTTACTGTCTGATGAATAGAATTATTATTATTATTGGTATTAGTTTTAGTAATGGTCTGGTTTTCACTATATTTTACTACACTTTCATCTATTAAGTCTGCACCAGATAAAAACGCATATTCCAAATTATTATTTTCACAAGTCTGAAAATTATCTATGTTTTTAGTGTGCCAATTAGAAGGATACGAATAAGCTTCTTCATTCATAAGATTCTCTATATCTACAATATTACATTTGAAATGGGCTATGATATTAGGAAGTAGTTGACCCTCTTTGTCATCATTTGTTGGACATTCTACAATCTTGCCACCTTTTGGTTTTCTACCTCTCTTCTTCTGAACTTTCGCTTCAGGTGTTTCACATAGTGTTTCATTCTGATATTCTACTTCTTGAGTAACTTCTGATGAATTCTTTGGCTTACGCCCACGTCGCTTTTCTGCTATCATAGAGAATCTATAATTAATGCCATATATGAATTTAAACACTTTTGAAAAATTGTTTAGTGAGCTCAGAATTTGAAATAGTCTGTAAATTATGATTACTCAGACCTCTTCCATGTGTTTGGCATGTTGATAGCATTTTCTACATAATGGTTTGTATTCCTCTACACCAATTTGAATTTTTTGTCCGTTTGAAGTTTGAGCTGACCTAAATGTAAAAGGGGCAACACAACCACATTCTACACAAACTGAAGTTAATTTTTCATATTTATCAGCAAATGGAATTAGGTCACTTATCCTTCCGAACGTTTCTCTTTCTGATGTGCCATCTAATCCACATACAATAATAATTTTCTTCTTGTGTTCTACCCAATCGACAACTGTTTCGTAAATATCATCAAAGAATTGTCCTTCATTGATTAATATTACATCATAGTTATCAATCTCATCATTATAATTGCTTAATTTGTTTGTTAATTTACAAGGAATACATCTTCCATCATGTGTAGAAAGTTGTGTTTTAGAGTATCTATCGTCCAAAGAGTGATTAAGGACGAGAACCCGTTTTTGAGCAATTGTATACCTACGGTATGATTGAACAAGAGCTGATGTCTTGCCAGAGAACATAGGTCCTAGAAAGAGCTCAAGAAATCCAACTCCTGTAGTCATGTTTAGCATTTCCTTGTTAAAGACTCATATATTTACTTTTAATTACATTCGCAAACATCTTTCATTTTTCTTTTGAATAAGACTTTATTAGGTCTTTCCAGTATTGTAGCGTTAGCTTTTCTAAAGCAAATTGTTTTTTCTTAAATGCTTCAATTGTAGATTTTAATAAACTAGATGTAACTTGATTCCATTCTTCTACAATAAGGACTGGTAGATTTTTGTAAATAGCGTCAATCTTTGAACGTTTCACTATTACTATACAACCTAAATTCAATGCTTCCCATGTTCTATGACAATCAATACCATTTCCATGAGGGGAAATTACAAAAGCAAATTCTGTTTGTTTTTTCCAGCATTCAATTCTGGGTTGTCTCTGTTCTTCGTAAAATATAAGCTCCTTAGGAAGATTTGCAATAGCATCCTTACGGTCACTGCCGTGTGAAACACCAAAAAAGAAATGAAAATTAGAATAACAAAGTTGTTTTCTTTGCCAAAATGGTAGGGCTTGTTTACTAATAGCAAAAAGGTTGTTTTCTTGTTCTAAAGGTGATTGACAAGGCCCCCAAGAGTTAGAACCATTTGCTAAAGTATGATAATCAAGCCCAATAGGAAGATGAGTAATTTTAGGGTGTGTTACTAGGCAATTTTGCGCAAATATATGTTTGACATTCCCTTTTTCTACAAACTCAATAAATGACTTTTCATCTTTAAAGTAATGGTTGGGAAAGTCAAGATCACAACCATTGATAACAAGAACGAATGGAAAATCAATAAAATGATACCATTTTGATAAAAAGTCACGAAATGCTGTTCCAATTATACCTATTGTAGGAATGTGTATTCTTCCTTTTTTAACGGCTTGTTTGACAATTTGAATATCTGGAAAGGTCTTCATAGTATATAAAGCCTGATAGTGATCATTAGGTTTAATATCACAAGATTGATTGATACCGATTGAACCATGAAGTATACATCTTTGACAAGACATTATCTTTGATTTTTGCTCCTTTTAGGTTTAAATTACTTAGATATAAAAGGGTTAATTGATTATTTACAAATGATGGTCAATAGTCTTCCCTGGGTAGAAAAATATCGTCCATCAACTTTTAAAGACATCGTTCTAGAGCCGTTGACAAAAGAATTATTAGACAAAATGTTAGAAAAAGGGCATTTACCAAATTTACTACTTTATGGGCCTCCAGGTACTGGAAAGACAACAACAGCGGTTAATTTGGTGAATGAATACCGTAGACGTAAGGGCGAGATATCGCCAGGACATGTTGTTCATCTAAACGCATCAGATGAAAGGGGTATTGATATTGTGCGTGGACCAATAAGTCAGTTTGTAAATAGTAGTAGTTTATTTCTTAAAGGGACAAAGTTTGTTATTTTAGATGAAGCAGATTATATGACAGCAACCGCCCAACATGCTTTAAGACAACTTTTACAAAGCTTCCCGAATGTTAGGTTCTGTCTAATTTGTAATTATGTATCTAAAATTGATGAGTCACTGTGTAATGAATTTGTTAGACTACGTTTTAATCATTTACCAGACAATTTAATTGAAACATTTTTGGAAAATATTAACCAGAATGAAAATTTAGGTTATAATAAAGATCATATTAATGCAATAAGATTAACATATGGTTCTGATATGAGAAGTATGATTAACTTTCTTCAGGTCAATCAAGATGCTGTAGCTACTAAATTACAAGTAGTTACTAGACATCACTGGGCACTAATCATGAATAGTATTTTGCGAAACCAAACAAAAAAAGTATTATCTGGTTTGACGTCTTTAGCATCTCAATGTAATGGCGTAAAAAATACAATCCGAGATTTTTCAAATTATATTATTGAAAATAATCAAAGTTTTGTAACTATGGATTTCTTATCAAACGTTGAATTTATTGTTCATAATAAGACGAATGCGCGTGAGCTAGAAATGTTGAAGTATTTCGTAAATGATTGTGTTCCTTTGCTTAAATTAGATTAATATTTTTCAAGCCTAGAAGACAATCTCTTAGACCATTCATCCGGTGGGGTTGAGCTAAGTGGTCCAAAACTTTTGCTAT
>Ga0102945_1000156_pt1 | contig 21617 bp, 63 predicted proteins | sample SalPonred_H2O_MG_FD_78207 | JGI IMG/M metagenome (GOLD analysis project Ga0102945, IMG submission 78207) | Salt pond water microbial communities from South San Francisco under conditions of wetland restoration - Salt Pond MetaG R2_restored_H2O_MG ...
CCGAAAACCCAACAATCCTGGATATAGAGTTTAATGTCTCGTATGACCTACCGGATGAGTATGTTCCCGAATACACTAACAATGTTAAAGCCATTGGCTCATTTTTCATTCACCAAGAACCAAATGGACTAAAGGGACATATTCTGGTATATGATATTCAAAAAATGGAAGATAATAAACATGAGTTGTTATTAGATATGAAATTCATAAACAAATTGAAGAAATTCCACCGAAAAGAGAAACTGAATCATATAATGAAGGTAAAATGAAATTCGGCCAAGGTGATTATGTGATACATAGAATAACCCGCCATAGAGTTAGGGGGAGGGGAAAAATAGTGGCTGTCTATGAATCCAAGGGGATTATTCGGTATTCATTTTTCAATGATGCTGATAAAGAATTATATGAATTCGACCAAAAATTGTTTGATAGTATGTACGAACTTGATATACAGAGATGTAGATATGATAAACTAAAGACCATATTGCAATGATAACACATGCCCAATATTGGTGAAGGTAAATTACCACAAACCGGGCCATCCCAATATTGTGGATTTATAATTGGATGTTGCCTATGAGATACCACCAAAATATATAGAAGCATACATTGAAATGAAACCATATGGTATATTTTGGATGGGGGTGGGTAAACCATATACAGGGACTCTTCTTATCTATGATATGGAATTATTCGAAGAATCAATAGACCAACTCATTTTTGATCAAGTCTTACTCGATGAAATCAAACAACGTGTTATAATGAAAAGGAGGGATGTGGCCATTGAAAAATATATTGGGTCGGAATAATAACCTTTGTGTCTTCAATGATAATCCTTATATTTTACTTAGGACAAACAACAGAATAATATAGAAATCCATTACATTTGGAAAGGTTTAAATTCCAAAGGGGGAGATGTGATAACTACATTATTCTACTAAGGTATAATTTCTTAACCGAATATCTTCGAATGGTGGAGGTGTCTTACCAAGTTCCTCGAATATCTCTTGTAGTATGGTGTAGCTTACCTCCATACTATCAGTATCAACAAGTCCATAATCATTCATCAACTCTATTGCCTTTGGATCATCGAATAGTGTGTATATCTCGTGAATGGGGTTACATTTAGTGGAAACCGTTTTATCCGTGTCAAAATATAATGGAAAGCCTTCAAGTGTAGTTAAGTTATTACGGGAACAACCAAAATCCCCACTCACTCGTTCTGGACAACCTTCAAGTGTAGTTAAGTTATTACGGGCACATTCAAAATTCCCACCCACCCGTTCTGGACAACCTTTGAGTGATGTTAAGTTATTAGCGTGGCAATCAAAATCCCCACCTACTGTTTTGGGGCTACCCTCAAGTGAAGTTATGTTATTAAGGGAACACTTGAAATCCCCACTAACTCTTTCAGGACAACCTTCGAGTGAAGTTAATTTATTATGACTACAATAAAAACCACCACCAACTGTTTCCGGACAACCTTCAAGTGATATCAATTCATTATCTGTACAATCAAAACTCCCACCAACTGTTTTTGGACAACCTTCGAGTGAAGTTAGGTTATTTTCAAAACACCAAAAATCCCCCATAACCTCTCTAAATGTAACAGGTAGTTTCGCCAAACCCCTTTCATTTAAATCAACATCACCATTCACATCTATACTACCATCCTCATTGATTATATAGTTTTCTATATCATACCACTTACAAATGTTGTGTATCTCTGCATCTCTTGACTCTCGAATGAATTGCCAATACTTCTTCATAGTAGTATATATTCATATATCCCCACAGAAAGGTTTCTATTTGTGTAATCATTTTAAATTCCCTATATTTGTATATTAAAATGGAATTAAAACCAGGTGACTATATTATATCAAAAATTTCTTATGAAAGGATTAGTTCAGGTCGTATAATATCTGTAAATGAAGATTCATGTTATTTGGTTTGGGATGGTGGATCGGGCACTAAACAATTCTGTTATATTACCAACCTTTTGATGTGGTGTGAATTAGATAGGAAAAGGATGAGGACTGAAAAACTGAGAAAAATACTCAAATGATAAGACAAATAACCATAAGGAAGACACCATACTCATATTATCCGGATATCGAAAACCCATCTTCACACAATTTTAAACCTATCATATCAAATGTCGATCTGGATGACCTTGTGGAGTTTATTATAAACATTTCTGATATTGCAGATCGAATCGATAAACCCCGTTGGAGTGTAAAGGATATCAATGATGAAATTGGCTTAGTGGAAATTTATTGGGCGATATATGCATACCTAATTACTAATAAATTTCTTATCATCGATCATAATGATTGGAGAGTCGCCCATGGGATGGAGTCAGATTATAATATTCTTAATGATTACTATTCACAGTTGGAACTCATATTGTTTGATAAGATATTAAATAGATTGAACAAATTCCACACGGAAATTATGGATAATGGTAACTCTAAGATATCTCAGAACTATATCAGAAAAAGAAAACTTAACCATATACTACAATGATCGTTGAAGTTCCAATATTTATAAAGGCAAAGTATCACAATTATTTCGAGCAAATTCCTGCAGGTAACCCGGATATATTGGATATACAATATGATACTCAATATCACCTATCGGAAATTTATGTTATGATGTTTGAGGACAATATTAAAAGAAATGGTATGGTACTGATAACTCCGCCAAACGGTGTGCATATATGGCACATACTAATATATGATACCCAAAGGGTCGAAGATATGGTAGATAATCTAGTACTAAACCAAGATTTTCTCAACAAAGTGAAACAATCCAACCGTAATAAGAAAATTTACCATATACTACATTAATGGATAACCACAAACCTTACATACTGATACATGTACAATTTACAAACAACACAGGTTCGGGTAAATACATATCATTTGAAAGATTAGAATATGGTGTGGATTTGAAACAACTTTATGACCTCAGTGAATATGAGGAACAATATATGTTAGGACAAATAAATAGAGACGCATTTTATGATTTTAGTAATAAGCGAAGGTCGAGAATATACATCATCACTGATGTTGAAAAATTCATGGATAAGATGAGAATATTTAATACACCTGACGAATTCCATGGTGATGTTATACAGGCACTAAGAACCCATAAATTAAAAGATATTTTAAATGATAGTTGAATCCAATAAATAATTAGACCAATGAAATTCAAAAAAGGTGATCATATACATTTGAAAAACGGTGATGATAGATATGGCGGGAAGTTTATATCGGGCGTAGTTGTAGATGTTAATACTGAACACGGAGAATATTCTATACGTTATCATCAAGATGGTGGTGCGGGGTTTGAAAGTGGTGATGATATAGAGCATGAATATGAAATTCATATTAAACAGAAGCGAAATGAATTCTTATCAGACTTACTCGAATGCAGTTTAAAGAACACACTAAATACAAATGAATCAACTTAAAGTATTATAAAATGAAGTTTGAGATAGGTGACATAATAGGCGAAAAGGGCGGCAACCATATATATGAATTCATTACCATACTTGACCAAAGAAATAAAAATTCAGGTGAGTATTATGTAGAATTGAATCTAAATGGCTCAAATGTTAAAGCTTGGATCGAATCAGAACACATAGATAATAACTATGAACACACCTTGGCACACAAGAAGGTCAGAAGAAATAGGATCATTGATGAATTATTAAAGGGGTAGGTTATATGGGATTTAAAATAGGAGATAGGGTTTTGTATATTGGGAAATGGGCCACACTAAGGAGAGAGATGTTGTATGGTATAATAACAGATGAATATGCTTCATCTGGAGAATTAACTTGCCGAGTTATTTGGTACTTTACCGAAAGTAATAATTATGCAACAACAACTAAAGTCAAAATTGATGATGTTAAATTGGACAGGAGATTCACCCGAAATAAATTCTTAGAAGAAATTCTAAATTGAATTAAGGGACATTGGTACATAATTTTCTCGGTGGGAAAGTATCCCCCACACATTAATATATATCATATGAAAAGATACTGGCAGTTCATTAAAGAGTCAAGAGATGCAGAGATACATAACATCTGTAAGAGGTATAATATAGAGAACTATACCATAAACGAAGATGATTCCATTGATGTTGATGATAATGTCTATCTATATAGTATTGGGTTGGGACAAATACCTATTAAGTTTAGAGAGGTTACTGGGGATTTTAATTGTTCAGATAATAAATTAACATCACTTGTGGGTTGCCCAAAAACAATAGGTGGTAATTTTTATTGTGGTAATAATAAATTAACATCACTTGAAGGTAGTCCGGAAAGAGTGGGTGGGGATTTCAGTTGTGGATATAATAACTTAACATCACTTGAAGGTAGTCCTAAAACAGTAGGTGGTAATTTTCATTGTTATATAAATAAATTAACAATACTCGAAGGTAGTCCGGAAAAAGTAGGTGGGGGTTTTGATTGCCAAACTAATAAATTAACATCACTTGAAGGTAGTCCGGAAAGAGTGGGTGGGGATTTCAGTTGTAGTTTTAATAAATTAACATCACTTGAAGGTAGTCCTAAAAGAGTAGGTGGGAATTTCAGTTGTAGATATAATAAATTAACATCACTTGAAGGTAGTCCAGAAAGAGTTGATGGGGATTTCAGTTGTAGAGATAATAAATTAACATCACTTGAAGGTGGTCCAGAAAGAGTGGGTGGGCATTTTGTTTGTGATCATAATAACTTAACTTCACTTGAAGGCTTTCCATTATATTTTGACACGGATAAAACGGTTTTCGCTATAGACAATCCCATCCAAGAGATATACAAACTATTTGATGATCCCAAGGCAATAGAGTTGATGAATGACTATGGTCTGATCAACAGTGAGGATATGGAAGTGAATCACACCATACTAGCAGAGATATTTGATTCCCTTGGTGAAACACCTCCACCATTCAATGATATTCAATTAAAACACTATACATTGGTTGAGTAATACAGTGTAACCTATTCACATATTTAATATACATCCGATTCTAACATTTCTCATTCTTTTAATATCCAGTTCATAATCGTAATCGATATAATTCATATATTCTTTTTTCGGTGTATTATATTTTTTATTCTCTTCCCACATTATTGTATATTTTCCCATGTACTCATGGTGTCTTATTATAGTCCCGTAAATTCGGTATGGTGGGTAAGTGTCAGTCTTTAAGTCAATAAAACTCCTACACCCATTATGTTTTATTTTATCACCGGGACTGAATTTCACAAGAGGAGGTCTTTTAAGAAGTTATTACGATGTGCCTGCACTTCGTGGAGAAGATCATAACCTGGGTTTATTGTACGTGTAATATAACTATTATCAGAGGAATGGTACCAAACAATTTTATACATTGGAAATATTTTGGGTGTTATGACCTTCTCTACAACACCATTGATATCATATTGGGTAAGACTCTCCCAATCACCATTATATCTTACTTTATCCCCTACTTTAAATTCCATTATAATATTTTTTCTAAAGTTTTTTTCCTCTTATGTTGAATACTTAGGTCATAATAATGTTCTATATATCCGGCGGAATGTGTGACTGCCGAACCCCCTTCCCATTTAATAACGTAAGCATTTTTTAAAACTGTTAAAACTTTACCTTTCGTCTTACTGTTATTGGAGTTGATACAAACTATTCCATCTCCTTTCTTGAATTCGTTCATTTTAGAATTTTCTTTAATTTTTTACCACGTTCATATTTTTCATATGGCTTAACGGAATGTGCATATTCTATTGAGTATTCGCAATAATCACCACCATCCTTCATATACCATTTATTGTCAATCTGGGTTGTGGTTCGTTATAATATCTTCTTTTGATCACACCATACACATCTAATGATGGGTCATGTCTGAATACTACTTGGTCACCAATATCATACTTTATCATTTAATACATTTTTCATTGTTTCATTTCTCATCTTAACCTTATCGTGAGTATAATTTCCATCTATGTATGAAACACTTTGACCCGTTGTCATTCCATTGTCACCCCATTTAATTATATAATATTGGATATTTTTTCTAGTTTCCAAACCTGTTATACACCCATGGGTATATTGGTCATGAAAATCTGTTATATGCTCACCTATATTGAACTTCACTTAATTATTTTTTCTATGTTCTCCTTACGATAATACTTTTTGTCTATTTGGATATTATGTGGTTCATATACAGTTGTTCTAAGTGAAAATGGTGATGTTGTATCATATATTTCAACCTCCAGATTGCCACTCATGTATATGTGTGACACAATACCATATAAATTACTTTCAACTGACCCAATTATGATCCTTGTACCGATCTTTATTTTCATAAATTACTTGTATGAATATATCGGAAGAATGGTAAATTCTTTCCCGGGTTCGTGGAGACCTTTAAGTTCTTCTTCTGCATCTTCAAGGCTATCATATTCATCGGTGGAATATGATTGGATAAGAAGACCCACATCAGAACACATGCCCATCATTGGGTGATCCATTCGGATGTATTCATTTGATACTCTGTATATTTTGAATTTCTTTTTCATTGTAATATTTTTTCTCTTTGAATATGCAAATATAAGAATTTGTATTCATATATGAAACAACATTCATAAATTATATGTATATTTATATTTAATGAAATTTGAAGTAGGTGATCGTATATTGTACAAAACAAGTTATAAAATATATAGAGGTTGTGTGGTGGCTTGTAGTGTTGATCGGGCAACTTATGATATTTTATGGGACTTATGTTATGATAGTGATCAGTGGACAAAGGAATTTTCAGAAACACATTTCGAACATGATAAAAGAGCAATGAGAAATAAAACCATCAAAAGTATTTTGAAATGAAATTCAAGAAAGGGGATTATATAACAAACACATGTAGTTTTGGAAGCCGCCCTTCCCACTCGGTATGTTTTGTGGTCGTGGAGGTGGTTGATGATTCATATAGGTGTAAGTTGACCAGAGATAAAGGTGGGGAAATTAACGCTGCTCACACGGTTAATTTGTCAAGTAAAATCATTGATGATGATTTTGATATTGACATAAATATGCATAGGAAGGAGAAACTTGAAGAAATATTAGCCGGTAAATTAGGTGAGTGATTCATTGATACTTCTGTAAAAATTTAAAAGTTCACCCCAATATCCTTTCTAATTTTTTATTCCGCCATTCTGAAAGAGTGTAGAATTCATCATCTATAGTAGATTTTGGTTCGGGATAATGGTCATTTTTCTTAAAAATATTACTCATATCATCTAGCAACTTCATATGATAGAATTTGTTTTCCACCATTGCTACCTCGACTCTGACGTATGTTTTCTTGTTTATTAATATATCACCTACGTTGTGTTCCGACATAATGTTTCTTTAAGTATTTATTTATCATTGCTTTAATGAATTTTCCCATCCGGTACACTTCTAATGGATTCAAGTTCTTTAAATTGTTTCCGTGTTTTTGTTACTCTTTGGATTTCATACAAAAGTGACGTGGAATATATATTCTTATTTCGGGTATTGTAAACGACCAAACCATCTTCTTTTTGATAAACTAAACTTACATCACTCAACCAAACTACACCATTGACTGTTCCAAAGTAATCATATGTAGTTACTTTATATTTTGTAATTCTTTCATTTGATCGATCAGTTTTTTATGTGATTTGTGAGTGGGTATAGATTCCCCACCACATGATGTTAGAATTAAAATGAACAATGGTAGAATAATGTTTTTCATAGTTATTTGATTTTATTGTGACAAATATAGGGAAATGTTCTGTGAGTATGAAATCATTTATCGAGAAGTTTAGATAACTCTTTATTACGGTAGTCTTTTCCCGATTGGAAACATTTAGCAAGGACCGATAATGAAATATAATGCTGATCTTCATTATCATCGGTTAATTTTGCAATAGGCGGAAATTGAATCACACATGGGTAAATTTTACCTATGGTGAATGACCCTCTCAATGTGTCTGATGTACCCACAAAGTAATATTTTCTTTTTATTTCACTTTTCATTACTTGAGTAGGTCTTCAATTAATATATTTCTGTGTCGTTCAATGTCTCGTTTTATTTCACAAGGATATGTCTTATAATCACTAAGCAAACAATAATTTGCTCTTTTCATATACCAATCCACCGAGTAGGATTTCTCAATGGTCTGATCATGACCTTTTATGATCCCATAAACTCTCTTATCATTTATGTGCAGAACTCGTTCGCCTACTTTAAACTCCATTTGTATCTTTCTTCAATATTTCATTTAATTTCTCTGAACGGATGTGTTTTTTAGATACGGTATAATGTAATGATATATCACTTGAAGACATCCAATATCTATTTCTATCATTTGACACACAATCTTCTACTTGATATTTCATCGACAATACATCACACACGAGTATACGTATTGTTTCCTCTGGGTAGAAAACATTCTGTAATACCACACCTGCTTCATATTCCATTTTAAGACTCGTTATTATTTTCATATAACAAATATAGGGAAATTTTTGCAATGCTCATGTATAAACATTTCCACATCTCTACCGTATAATATTTATACGTGGGAAAACATCCATCATACTGTAAATGCAATAAATGCACCAAGGCTTCTTATGATAAACGATATAACTTTGGGTCAAACATTTCCATCACATTAAATAGGGATAGATTCATAAAACAGTTGGGTGGTACAAAGTTAAGTATCTTCAATCTAAGTGAGGAAGTAAGGGCAGTTAAAAGTGTATTCAATGACCGAACCGGCAGAGAGTTGAAGCCGGGTTCTTATGTTTTTAAACAAGGTGACCTTATTGTGTATAAAGATGTCGAATCAGTTGCATGTCTTTGTTGGGTAACTTATAAGTGACTGTGATGAATTTCAATCACATTATAGAATTTTTTCAATACACCTCTTCCTCATTTCTTTCTTATCAATTTCAAAATAATGTTCCAAATATTCTCCCAAATGTCGTGTCGTACGGGTATTCCCCACCCACAAAACATCATATGTAATGCCTGATCCACTGACTTTTTTCACACACCCTGAATAATTTTCACCACCCGGGTATATGGTAACTATGTAATCACCTTCTTTGAATTTCATTTGAGTAATTCTGATAAGGTTTTGTTTCTCATTACTTTAGTATCAAGTTCATAATATTTTTTTATGTATTCATACCCCCAGTATGTGATAAAATCTTCATCATCCCATATGATGTGGTATGTGTCGTTATCTATACCCATAATACGTCCTCGTTTTTCAATACCGGATAGTAAAACGCCACTTCTGATAATATGATCTCCTGGTTTAAACTTCACCCAAGTATATCCTTTAAGTTTTTGGACCTTTGGCGTTCTTTATCGATACTGTATTGTTTTTCAAAAGATTCGGCAGCAGGATATTGACACACAAGCCCCAGATCATGTGTGTATCCCTTATCATAAACAAGTTTGCATTTATACTTGGTGATAAGTTGGGTTTGTGTGTAACGTGAGGTGGTTATGTCAATTATCTCCCAAGAAATATAATTATTTTCGTGTCCGAATGCTTCCTTTCTTATAATATCTCCTTTCTTGAATTTCATCTTGTGTTTCGTAAAATTATGAAACATTTCTATTATTCCCAAATAAGTGATGAATATTTTTTATATTTGTATCGAAATGCCTAAATATAAAAAACACAAATTCAAAGTGGGTGACCGAATTGTTAAAAAATCACCAGACAGAAACAATGATGTGTTTTGTGTTTTGAAAATTCTACATAATATGGGATATTATATTATTGAAGATGTTGATTTTTGCGATGAAACGTACCAACATATTAAACACATTGATGAAAATTACAAATTGGATATTGGATATCATAGAAACAAAGTATTGGATCATATACTTGGATGATCGTTGAAATTAAATATCGTGTTAAGTCGGATAACTTCTTTGAATTGGATGATGTTACATATATTGGTGAGTGTGAAAATCCCAAATTCTTGGATGACTTCTCTTTCCGTTCTACGGGAGTGCTTTATGCGGGGTGTGTTGATGATTTAGAGGAAATGGTTTATGTAAATACGGGTAGATACCTTTATGTTGATCAACCGGATAACTGGGTTATCGGTGAACTTGGAACACAGATAGATCAATTTATACGAAAAAGGAAATTGGAATCTTTACTGAACTACTGATATATCAGAATTATTTCCCAATATAGATTCCAATTTCTTATCCCTCGTGTCTTTAATATCCACCACCAACCAATTATTCGGTCACCTTTTTTCAAATACTTATTTTCAATATATCACTTAATATTTCGTTTCTTTTAAATTTTTTAGTCAGTGTTATATTAGTTTCGTAATATATATCTGTAACCATCCATTGTCGGTTACCATCATCAATATACCAATCGATCATGTACTTCCCGTTACCGACAAATTTATCTATGATTCCCACCAAACCCTTGTGGTGTATGTGCAATTCACCGACATATATTACCTCATCGCCTTCTTTATAATCCATAATTATAAACAAAAATAGTAAACCTATCTAACATTTGCAATTCACACATGGTTAAATTAGGGAAATACTTAATCTACTAAGATGTAATGTTCAAAGTTGATATGGTTATATGGCACGGGTTTTTCACCAAGTGTATTAAATATTTCTTCGATCACAGTGTATGATACTGTCATATCATCAACATTTATTAACATTTCCTCATTGATATATTCTATTGCTTCTGTTGAGTCGAATAATTTATATACTTCATATACCGGGTTACTATCCAATATGATAATACCATTATTGTGATCGAAGTGTATTGGAAACCCATCCACTGTGATCAAATTGTTGGAGTTGCAGTGGAAATATCTACCAACTTCCTTTGGACCACCTTCCAATGTGGTCAATTGGTTCTCCTCACAGAAAAAAGAACCACCAACCCTTTCCGGACCATCTTCTAGTGTGGTCAATTTATTTTCTGAGCAACGGAATCCCCCACCTATCTTTCTAGGACTTCCCGATAATGAAGTTAATTCATTATCTGAACATTTAAAATTATTAGTAACAAATTCCGGACCACCTTCCAGTGTGGTCAAGTTATTATTCGAACAATTAAAACTCCCACCTATTTCTCTAGGACATCCTTCCAATGTATGTAAATTATTGAAACTACAATCTAAATCAAAACCGATACTTATTGGTCCACCCACTAGATCAGAGAGTGAATTTTTATAACAACAGAAATCTCCACCCACCTTTTCAGGAGAACCTTCCAATGTATCCAGTTTATTACCATAGCAATGGAAATAGCCACCAACTTCTTTTGGACCACCTTTTAGTGTGGTTAATTGGTTTCTATCACATAAAAAGTCACCACCAACCTTTTCCGGACTACCTTCCAGTGAAGTTAGTTTATTACTGGAGCAGTAAAACGAACCTGTTACATTCCTAAACTTTATGGATAATTTTTCTAACCCTAATTCTCGCATGAATACATGACCGACAACATCAACACTGAGATCATCATTTATCGTGTAATTATAAATACCATGTGTATTACACATCAGATGTATGTTATATATTTTTGATTCCTTTATAAATTGGTGGTATTTCTTCATGTGGTATATATTAGAAATTCATGCATGTGGTTTGTGGATTTCCGTAAAATAAGTAACCACTTTATTTCCAATTGTATTTGTAATTCATTACCTTTGTTTGGTTATGCGATTCAAAAAAGGGGATTATATAATTGGAGAAAACAATAAAAGTATATACACACAAGCATATGTGGATAAGGTGGAAAATGGGTTCTATTGGGTAACATGGTATAATTGTTCAGGAGAAAGTGGTGTATACAATAAAGTTTATATCGAAAAGTGTCATGTATTGGATATATCAAAAATTAGAAATGAATTACTATTGAAAATACTCGAATGAAATTCAAAAAAGGGGATTGCATAATAAATATGAATAAGTCAAGTACAGGTGTTATAATTGAAGTTATGGATGATCATTATAGGATTAAGTGGGATTCAGTAGTAAAAATGATACATTCCGAATTCTATATTGATGGATTTTATTCATTGGATAAGAAGAGAATGAGAAATGAATTTATCAAAGCATTAAAATAAATGGAAAAAGAATTTAAAGAATTTACAATCAGATTACTTATACGAGGTAACAAAATGTACTATAAAAGAAAAATTGGTACAAAGTCGAGTGTGATAATGTCAAGAAAAGAGGCAGAAGATCTGGCCGATTATTTTTGGGAGAAGCATAAGAAAGGTGAAGATATTTCAGATGTAGTATGAGAATGGTAACACATGACCCACCACTTAAACTGGTGTGTATTTCAGACAATCACTTAAATTTCACAAAGGGGAAGGTATATTATATAAGTGAATCAATGGATGGTATACCGAGAGTATTTGTTATCGATGATTATGGTGCCGGCTTTTGGCAAAATAAGAATATATTCGTTGACCTAGTGGAACATCGAAATAATATATTGAATGAACTACTTGAATGAAAATAAAACGGTTTGTGTGAAATATATTATTCTACTAAGGTATAATGTTTAAACTTAATATCTTCGAATGGTGATGGTTTACGACCAAGTGCCTCGGATATCTCTTCTAATATGGTGTAACTGACCTCCATGGTGTCAGGGTTGATCAGTCCATAATCATTCATCAACTCAATTGCTTTTGGATCATTGAACATATCATACACCTCACTTACCGTTGTGTTGGATAGGTCAACCAACCCATCTGGGTTGAAGTGTGATGGAAACCCCTCTAGTGTTATTAATGGGTTATCAGAAAAATCAATTTCACCATATACTCTTTCTGGACCACCTTTAAGTGATGTTAATTTATTAGAGTAACAGTCAAAATGACCACCTACTTCTTTTGGACCACCTTCTAATGTAATTAGTTCGTTTTCACTACAATCAAAAATTCCACCCACTTTTTTTGGACCACCTTCAAGTGTGGTCAAATTATTATAGCTACAATAAAAACTACCATCAATTTCACCGGGCATTCCTTTGAGTGTGGTCAAATTATTCTTGGCACATCCAATCCCACCCACTTTTTTTGGAAACCCCTCCATTGTGGTTAATTTATTCCCCCCAACATAAATGTATCCATCAACTGTTTCCGGACCACCTTTCAATGAAGTGAGCCCATTAAAAGAACATGTAAAATCACCCTTTATATTTCTGAACTTCAATGGGAATGATGCAAAGGTAGTACCATCCAATGGTGGAACATTAACATCCCCATCCACATCAATAGAACCATCTTCGTTAATGGTATAATTCTTTATCTTATACCTATTACAGATGTTATGTATCTCTGCATCTCTTGATTCTTTAATGAATTGCCAATACTTCTTCATAGTAGTATATATAAAAACAAAACCAAGAATTAGGGGCACATACAAGGTTTAAAAGCATTTCATGTGTTCCTTTATACTTTATACTATATCACGAATTCAGTATCTTTGTGGGGTGGAATTTAAAATGGTGAATGAATAACTCAATGCCCATACGAAAGATTCTAAAAATATACTGTGTGGAGTTGTGGAGTGAATTCACTAAAGGTGTAGTAGAATAAAATATGCAGTAGAAAATAAACCTTTATGAACCCAACCATTTTAATACTAAATTTTGAAACACAAAAACAAAATGAGGTGGTGATGAATAACAGACCAATGCATATGGATGATTATAATGATAGTGGGTGTTTTTGAAAACATTGGGTTTGGGGTTATTGGCAATGGTCGTGTTATCAGGCGTTGCTTTCCTCCTCATAAAATTTATAGTTTTCGATTCGTGGTGGTAGTATTGCTTATTTTATTATTAGTATATGGCATTGGACTTATGATCCAAGACATTTTAGACACATAAACCAAATTTTACCATTGTATTCGTTTTTCATTATTTAATATCCTTATATTATGAAATTCAAAATAAGACAATGCATAAAGAACAAAAACCCTGCTAGTTTGGACAAAGGAACTATCATAGGTATATCTTATAGACGTTATATGATAGTATGGGGCAATTTAATGGGAGACGGTTATTATGGCATTGAATATATAGATGACTATTATGATTTGGACTTAGAAAAAATGAGGGACAAACCGTTAAAGAATTATTGAACATTGACCGGTAATAGGTATTTAGTAATCAAACTTGTATAACTAAACCAACTCACCTCAGTAATTTATCTAATAACTTCTGTCGTTTGGATTTTACACTTAACCGATAATATCTTTCAAAAAGACACGCCTCATATTCAACGGTGATAGAAGGAAAATTCTCAAAAGTAACAACATAATGTAACTTGTTATTTTTTTCTCTGGTACCAACTACATATGTTTGACCATATCCATCACAATAACCACCACTATGAAGATAATAGACTACCACATCACCTGTTTCAAATATTGGCTTAGTATCCATATTAAGCAAATATACCAAAAAAATTCATGAAGTGTATAAATTTTTGTATATTCATATCGAAATATAATTAAAGGAAATATTGAATAATTTTAAACGAGGAGGTAAAGTAGTAAGGGCGGACCCAATAAAAATAGACCATATGTATGGGATCATAACACACGTATACAGTGGTGGTAAGATGTGTGATGTTACTTGGTTCAGTTTATCCGATAACAAACCAATAGACTATACATACTACGCACCCCTTTATCTACTTGAAGATTATACTAAGCACCACCGGAGGAAATTCCTAACAGAACTTCTTACAAATATATAATATAAATATTATGAAAAAACGTTACCAAGACTGTACACCAATAATAAAGATATGGAGGATGAGGTATTACTTAGAAGTTCCCCTTCTATGGCTATGGCACCAAATAAAGCCACTCAAAGTGTATATTGACGAAAAACCAGGTGAATACGAAACAGTGTTCGGTAAAAACCTTTGGCGGTTGTTAGTTGGGAATGCACAGTTTAAAATGAATTGGTACTATACTATGGACGAAGTTATGGGCAGGTTGAAGAATATTGATTCTAAAGATGAAGTTTGAGAAAGGGGATGTAGTGAGGCTATTAAATGGCGATAGACAGATATATGGAGTTGTTGCGAAGGTTGATATCGGTGACTATTACCCATATACCATATCTTGGTATTATGAGAGAGATGATAATCTCGACTTTTTAACCACGGGAATATATGGATCAGAAGAAATCCAACCCGATAAGAAATATTTCCGAGAGAAAATCATTATGAATACATTAAAATAAAACCTCAACAATCACTGAAGTATGGATTCGATTTTCTTCTTCCGGTAGTAGCAAATATCAATTATTATATCGTCATATTTATACGGCACTTCGTATAAGTTATCCCACTTCACATAATATGGGAATGTGCTATTGGGTTTTATATTAACTATAACACCACGAAGTGGTTCATAATTTCCCACCGATTTAATTGTAACACGGTCACCTACTTTAAATTCTATCATAGTATTTCATCTAAAAATCTATTACGTTTGGATTTCTTACTTAGACGGTATAAGAATTCAGTCGTCCCTATACTCAGATATTGTTCAGTATTCTCATCCATATAATATAATAAATAATTACCATCTATTACATCCTTTACCAACACGGTATAATTCCCCGAATCCTTAGACTTTAACCAATCACCTTTTCTAAATTTCATTTACAATATACTTCCCAATTTATGATTTCGCATATACTTATCTATGTGTGGCTTTAATTGATCGGTTTTTTTCTTATTGCGTAAATATGCACTATACTTTTCAACATCGATCACACAAACATCCCATTCACCAAATGGGTCATCTATGACCAATTTCCCAAATCCACAAAAGTTAGCGTCATCCAAAACCCAATCAGGGACTTCGTGTATTTCCAATGACTCAATTGATTTAACAATGAGTTCCGTGAAAAGAGTGTATTTTATACACAATGTCATTTTAATAAAATTTTCAATGTATCATTCCTCATTCGCCCTTTGTCCAGTTCATACATCGCATCAATGCTCGATGCAAATTCAGCCGAAAGAATCCCGTTAGCTTCCCAATCAATACTATATACATTTGTATTAACTTCAATGACACACCCACCAATAGGAACGTGGAACAATTGCCCAGATGGGTCTTTGAATTCTTTCCTTTTAATGATATCTCCTTCTTTGAATTTCACACTCATAATCTATTTATATATTACAAATATAAGAAATTTCACGAACTTAATATATCCCTCAATTTATTATTTCTCATATATTTTATTATATGAACTTTTAGATTCCTATCAACCCAAGTGCCACTCCCCCCCCCATATTCTGTTTCAAATAATTCATATATCTATTGATATCCACATAACACATTTCAATGTCATTGCCTTTGTAGTAAAAATGAAATCCATTTCCCTTTGCACGAATATAATCTTCTAATTCGGCATCTTCACATAAACACATAGACAATAACTCAAGAACAACACCTGTTTTGGGATGCAGTTCGTAATATATTTTGAGTAATTTCATTCCTCTCCAAGCATTTTGCCGATTATTCTTCTACGAGTGACCTTGGTTGATAACTCAGTCAGATTATCCACGTTCTCACAATTAAATTCCCTTATAGTATCACTTCCCAAGTTACTTAGGACATAGTACATTTCGTTACCATACACCTTAATATCTATCACTTCCCAATACAGAGTACTTTCACCTATACTTATTATAACATCTCCCACTCTGTATTTAACGACATATACTGTACTCACCCCAAATAGAATTGTGGGTGGTTATAAACTCTCCATACCCAATTTTTAAAATCTTGCCAGTCATTCGTAGATCTCACAATTCTTTTTCCCAACCTAACTCTGTTATCATATATTTCACCGTTAAAATAATCATCTATGAAAATGAGGTATGGGGCATAACCCGATACACCCGGTCCGGTGTAACTGAACCCATGGGGGTTCAACTCGGTTACCGTCATCTTAATGCCATATTGCCAATCCTTTCCACATTGTTGAATTGTATCACCAACTTCTAATTGTGATACTATATCAAATAATAACTGCCCCATACACATACAAACAAAATTAAGAAAATTATACAAAATCTACAAACTTATATAGATTTAATTTGTATATTTGTTTAAATCAAATAATTCAATATATGGAAAATTTTGAAATCATCAGTGGTGAAAAATTTCTTTGCATTAAAACTGTGTTAAGTAGTAGAAATAAAACGTATTACAAACAAGGAAAAGTTTACTTTTCGGAATTAAATGGGTGCATTACAGACGAACTTAACGAGAAAGAGCACGAATGGACAAAAATCCCATTCCAGTCACACTTCATCAACTTAAAAGAAACGAGAAATAAAGTAATTGAGAAGGTACTCACATAAAATACAGTTTAATATACACAAACAAAGAAACTCGAACATATACTTAAAAATACAGAATGATAATCAATGTGCCCATAATGGTATCAATGTCCCATAATGGGTATGCAATCGATAATCCGGAAATAACCAATATAGAATTCAATGTTTCGTATACATTAGATACATGTATTATTCCATATACCACATTTTGCGATAATATAAATAATTATGGGATGCAATGGATATCTTCCAAATATGGTGAAGACCATCATATGTTATTATATAACATTAAATACCTTGATGATAAGGCATCAACTTTGGTATTCCTACCCGAATTCATTCAAAAATTGAAAAGCCACATACGTAAAAAGAAATTGGAACATCTATTCTCCCAGTAATTTTTCAAGTGCCCGTCTTCTTTTGGACTCAGTTGTGAGTTCTGTATTTTCAAAATTAGTTATTGGATACCATTCTGTGATTCCCGAACCTTCGTGTCTAGTTTGATAGTGTAATAAACCATCAATAAAAGAAATATCAAGTATTGTCCAAATATCACCTGGTATTGGTGGGTACGTGTATTTATTTACAACTGAATCACCGATATCAAACATCACCCAAGTATATTATTTAACATCATTCCCCTGTTCAATTTGATATTCAATTCATAATTGTCATCAACAAAATCCATTTCTTCTGAATATTCAAAACTAGTATGAATGATATTCATATTCTTATCAAATACATAGACTTGTACTTTATATTCACCAACCTCTTGCAAAACTTCACACACACACAAAGCACAAGTAGTTGTAATATTTCGTACTGAAATAATATCACCTTTTTTAAAATTCATCTATTGGTCATATGAATAATAATGTATAATGTTTAAACAATTATCAAAAAATGTGTATAATGGGTGTATGAAAAAGTTCGATAAAGAAGAAATAGAATTTCATTTGAGTGAGAAGCCATTTAAGGGGTTATCCAAAGAGTATATTATGAAAGCAATCTTTGATGAACATATTCAGAAAAATTGGAAACCACAGATGGGCGACATTATTGTTGGTAAGTCAGGGAATATATTTGTCATAAGTGGTGTGGATTCGTTACACGAAAGTATAGGTGGAAATCGATATTACTTTGGTGGGGGTTCGTGTAATAGGGATGGTGGTTCTATTCTTGATAGCACTTACTGTTATACAGCCAATGAAAGTGGGAAATATATTCATCCAGTAAAAGGAGAACAACCAAACCCATACCATAGTTCAATCAGAGATTTCAGATACGTTCCATACCCACATGAGTAATTTTATTAATTCAATTAAATATTATACAATGGAAAGAAAACGAGTTTTGAGTGAGGTTAAGTTAGACACACAGATGTTTATGACCTCCTTTGAAAAAGCATCCAAACTTCTATTAGAACAAAAAGAAGAGTTGGAGAAACAAGGATGGACCAGTGTTCATTTAAAGATGGAACATGGTTATGATCACTGCGAATTAAAGGCATATGGAATGAGACTTGAAAATGATTCGGAATTTAACAAAAGAAAGGCAGATGAAGAAAAAAAATTAAAGGCTGCTGAGAGGAAACTAGAACGTGAAAAACGAAAATATGAAGAACTGAAAAGAAAGTTCGAGTAAGGTAAAACACACCACTTATTACTTACAGTTCTTCTTTAAGGCTTTCTTTAAAGAATTCATAGTTTTCCTTGATAGACGGTAATCGGTTTCCTCGATCGAATCAATTTCAGATTCATAATATGAGAATGTGGCGATATGTCTTGCACCATTCACAATAGTTACATATGCCTTTGTTTTATTCCCAATGTAAGTGAATCCTATGTCTATGTTCAAGTATTCCGGGACATTTCCTTTATATGGGTTATCACTATCCGGTTGTTTGGAATCCAAAATATATTTTATATAAACCTTATTACTACCGGCTACAACCTCAGTTAATTTATAATTAACTTTACATGGCTTAGATAAACTTATTGATTTTGGGAAATCAGATTTTTTGAACCCTGTATAATAATCAAGTGAGAAATTATCATATTTATAAATATGCTCCATACTCTATATATAAACAAAAGAACACATATATTAAGTAGTTGTTTGGGCATTATCCCAATAACCTATTAAGTTTTCTGTTCCGAATTCTCTTATTGATTTCTGGCATGATCAAGTTATATCCATTGATTAAGGATGGTTTGGAATTTTTCTTAAACACATCCCAATCACCTATATATAAAATATTCCTTTGTGCAAGGTCTGTACTTAGGTCATGACAAAAACCATAATTCACAATATTGAATTCAACGTTCCTTATTAAATTTACATGGAACTTGACCTCGGTATCAAAATAAATACCCACCACCTTTATCTCATCTCCGGAAAAATGATATTCTGCCACTATTGGAATTATCATGGATTCTTGATTACTCATTCAATAATTTATTTAGTTTTGCAGAACGGGTCTTTATTTGATCAATAATAAAAAAGATATCGATATGACTCCTTTCACGTTTTTCAATCACTCCATTTACCCATTCAATGAGATATGTTTCAGTATCCACAATATCTATAACAACACCTACATGATTATTGTAATACCTAAGTGTTCTATTTATATCCATTATGTGATCACCTTTCTTAAACCGCATAATACAAATATAGAAAAAAGTTTTGTATATTTATACTATGAGATTTAAGAAAGGTGAGGTTATTGAATTCGATGCTAACAGAGAATGGTCTGATATACTCACCATAATAGATGTAAATAAAGGGAATGGTTTCTATGTAGTACAATGTACTGAACTATTGGATGAACCCCCCTTCGTTAAATATACAGGAAAACAATTCTCTTATAAGATATATATATTAGACCGTGATTGGGAAATTTCAGAATGGTTCAAACGAGAAAAATTACTTAGATCAGTTTTAAAATAATGAAAGTATTTGTGCCTATAACAATTTCAGTTGATATGTCTATGGGGAAATTCAATATCACATCAATCAAATTCAATGACGATTATCTGATTCATGATGTTGTTGATAAATCAAATTACTACGAATTTATAGAGGCATATGGGTATTACGAAATCACACATACAATGGTGAAATTCGATCTTCTCATAACAGATATGAGCATTATGGACGGACTTGATTTAAACTTTATGGGAAAAGTCAAAGAAAGTGTTCGGAGGAGAAAACTTAAGATGTTATTGGAATAACACCTTAATTATATTATCCCTTGTCATTTCAATATCAATAACATAACCAACTTCTTCAAGTGTTTCCCTCATAACGTATGATTCACTTTTGAATGACATTCTATCAATGCTAATTTTGTATTTATCTGAAATTGGGTCAAATGAAAGTATTTCCACATATTGATCATAAACATGTGGACTTTTTATAATAGACCCTGTTCTATATTTCGGCTTACCTTTTATCATATTCCATATAATATTTTATCAATACGTAACTTTCTTTTATTTGATATGTTGAGTGATTCATCACTGAATGATACAGGCCACTCCAAAGATTTCTTATACATACTCAGGTATTCATTACATTTTCCCAAATGTGTCCCAAGGTATTCTACCGAATAATTACGAGTGCCCTTATCAAAAAATGCATCATGGAATTCACGAAAGTTGGTGTAATCCCTTATAGAGTAATTACTTTCCACACTCCCCTCTAATGTTATTATCCGATCACCATTTTTTTTCACAACGAATCTCCAAAATTCGTCTTTTAGAAAAGTATCACCGGGCATAATTTTACCGGAATTGAATTTATCCTTTGTTTTTTGATCAGACATTATTAAATGACTTATTTAGTTATATGACAAATATAACAATAATATCCGAAGTATTAATTTATTAATTTATAGTGTTTAAGGTTTATATCACTCATCGGAATGCTTGGTGTGTCAAGGACATTCCAAATTTCTTCAAGTATCGTATATGAAACCTCTAATGTTTCGGGGTCAATCAACATCTCTTCGTTTATAAGTTCAACAACCCGTGTCTTTTTATTTTGTCGGAACAGTTTAATAATTTCATTTATGGGATTTCCACGAAGAATAATACCACTACTATCATTGAACATAAGAGGAAATCCATCTAATGTTGTCAATTCATTATCGGTGCAGAAAAA
>Ga0102945_1000158_pt1 | contig 21435 bp, 22 predicted proteins | sample SalPonred_H2O_MG_FD_78207 | JGI IMG/M metagenome (GOLD analysis project Ga0102945, IMG submission 78207) | Salt pond water microbial communities from South San Francisco under conditions of wetland restoration - Salt Pond MetaG R2_restored_H2O_MG ...
AATTTCTTTACGAATACTCTCAATTCCTTCATCTACATCAGCAGATTCCTTATATAAGTGTGCTAAGAACCTCGACTTGGAAAGTCGCAAGTCATTTTGCTTATTCATATCACAAAACAAATCAAAGTCCTCCTCTTCATTAACCTCTACTATTGAAACAAAACTATCAATCCATTCTTGAATAAACTTCCCCAAATATTTAGAAATAACTACTCCAACAGTAGAAAATGCCATCTCTTCATCCGACAATACTCGGGATAATGCTTTCGCATAAATAGATACATTTAATGGATTACTAACCAGTGTGTTAAAAAACACTGACATGAGCTCCTCGCTATAATTCATAATAATTGCCTGTTCAACATGCTCAAAAAGAGAATCAATAATAGTCTCAACAATGTTTTCTCTCTTAGTAACACGATTCATCATATCTCGTAGACTACGAATTAATTTCTCATTATCTGTCACTTCTTGCTTCTCTCTTGACTGAAATGTTCTGATTCCCTCCCAATCTTCATCACTGATCTCTTGTAACCTTCTACGATTGCGATTTGTATGACGAGGCTTATCACGATTTGATGAGAAAATAGGTGTCCTTACATAGTCAGGCGCACCTACCTCTTTCGCTAACGCATGAATAATATCATGTGTAGAAGACTCAATACTATACTTGAAGCCATCATTAGAAATATTAGCAAAGTCTTCTAATGTATATTTACGAATTGCTCCTACTACTGACATGACTACTAACAAGATTAGTCATACTTATTCTTAAACCAATTAGCTCTATGTTGTGTATTTCTTTGAAATATCTGCTAATAAGACTTAAACAGCTTGTCATAGACAATATTAGCTATGACGGAATTATCAACTGAGGAACATATCCCACAAAACTGGGAGGATATTAGTGGTATAAGCGATTACGTTTTAAGAGGAATTTATGGATATGGTTTTGATAAACCAAGTCCAATCCAGAAGCAAGCTATTGCACCTGTCATTTCTGGCAGAGATGTAATTGCTCAAGCCCAATCGGGGACAGGAAAGACTGGATGTTTTTCGGTGGCTGCTCTATCTACTATTGATACTAATATTCACTCAACTCAAGTCATTGTTTTAGCTCCTACGCGCGAGCTGGCTAAGCAAATCCATAGTGTCATGTCTCAAATAGGGACATATGTGCCAAACTGTGGTGTAAAATTGCTAATTGGTGGGACAAGCACTGAGGAAGACTCAAGCAGCCTAAAGCATGATGTACCAGCTGTAATTGTTGGTTGTCCAGGTAGGGTTCATGATATGCTTCGTAGAAAGCACATTGATTCTAGGGGCATTAAACTTCTTATTCTTGATGAGGCAGATGAAATGCTATCTAGTGGTTTTAAAGAACAAGTGTATAATATTTTCCAATTTCTGAAGAGAGACGTACAAGTTGCTCTTTTCAGTGCCACACTTCATTCTGAGCTTATTTCGCTAACCAATAAGTTTATGCGCGATCCACTACGTATTCTCGTAAAAAGCGAACAATTAACCTTAGAAGGAATTAGGCAATATTACATTGGTTTAAACGAAGATGGTGAAAAGTATGAGACACTTCGTGATCTTTACCAGTCTTTAGCAACTTCTCAATGTATTATCTATTGTAATAGCGTGAGACGTGTTCAAGATTTATATCAAGCAATGATTGAGGATAAATATCCTGTCTGTTGTATTCATAGTGCGATGGAAAAAGATGAGCGAAGCAATAATTACGATGCCTTTAGAAATGGTCATTTCCGTGTTCTAATAAGCAGCAATGTCACGGCACGTGGGATTGATATTCAAACCGTTTCTACTGTATTAAACTTTGATATGCCCAAGGATATTCATACATACCTTCATCGTATTGGTCGTAGTGGTAGGTGGGGACGAAAGGGTGTAGCTATTAACTTTGTCACACGTAGAGATTATCGTCGTTTGAAAGAGATTGAAAGATATTATGACACTACTATTCTAGAACTACCAGAGTCTTTTGTTCAATGAGCAATTACGTTTATTAATTAGCGTAATTATACGTAAAAATGTATAATGACGCACACTTTTAAGTTACCTATAGACTTTGTTGAACATCAAAAACTAAATCCACTATATGACAATGATTTAGAACTTTCAAATACTAAAGAACATAACAAAGATGGTAATTCTCTTTTTGAAATTTTGTATCAACCAACTCATCCAATGGACTATCTTCATTCCAACGAATTCCTAACTACTTACACTTGTGATACTCAGTTTCTAAAAGACACGCAAAATCTGATTTGCCATACAATATCTAAAATTTCGATTGTTGACTTACATTTAGCACATAAAGCATATTCAGAGTTTGATGCTATAGAAAAAGAAGATGATTTCCATAGCAAATACCAATACATTGATTTAGAACGACTGCGTAGTTTTAATCATAATGTGAGTTTTATGCAAATGCTTAGCTTCTACAATCTTGCTTCTCCTGTTATCACTCTTACTACTCCAATTATCATACTAATCCTTCCATTCTTCCTAATCCGTTGGCAAGGTATCTCTCTTTCAGTCTCAACTTACTTGGATATTGTCAAACGACTGGTAAAAAATCATGCACTCGGCAGAATCGCAAGCACATTTAACCAAGTTTCTTGGGAAAAACGTATTTATTTAATGGCTACAACAGGATTTTACATGTTTCAAGTATATCAAAGTGCGATTTCTTGCTTTAAATTTGCCACTAATATGAAACATATTCACAAGGTATTAGAAATATATCATAATTATGTTTGTCAAACTTGTAACAGTATTGAAAGCTTATTGAATTCTGAAGTCAGCAAGTTGTCTTCATACCAACCATTCATAGAATCACTAAGCTCTAATTATAATTACCTATGTAACTTATCACATCAACTTCAGAATGTCAAACCTTTATCCATATCTGTTACTAAGGCTTGTCAAATCGGACAAGTTATGAAACTTTACTACGGACTTAAATTTGACAAAACTTTAAACCAGACTCTTTTGTATTCTTTTCATTTCAACTGTTATATCAACCGACTTGTCAAACTCAATCAACTTAAATTAGGCAAAGCCAAATTTAATGAAAAACCCATATGGAAAATAATAAACATGAGCTATCCACATTCTGTTCATAAAAAGTCTGTGTCAAACTCCATATCACTCAAACGCCCAATCCTTCTTACAGGCCCTAATGCTTCTGGTAAAACAACACTCCTTAAAGCAGCCTTTATTAATACTCTTATGGCACAACAATTAGGAGTTGGCGCTTTCAAAACACTTACATTTAAACCATACGTTCATTTTCACTGTTATTTAGATATACCTGACACTTCTGGTAGAGATAGTTTATTTCAAGCTGAAGCAAGACGCTGTTTGGAAATTGTAAAAGCAGTAACTGATAATTCAAGTCAGACAAATCGTCATTTCTGTATATTTGATGAAATATATTCGGGCACTAATCCTACTGAAGCTGTCGCTAGTGCCTACGCTTTTATCAAAACGCTATCAAAACAACGTAACTGCTCGTTTATACTAACTACACACTTCTACAACCTTTGCGAACTTAGCTCACTTAAGAAGCTAAACACATCTAATATGCAAATGGGTTTTAAGCTAGATACTAATGGACCTAAATATACTTATAAAGTCAAACAAGGAATCTCAAATCTAAAAGGAGGGATTGCAGTTTTAAAAGAACTTGATTACCCAGAATCTCTTATTAAGGATGCTAAAACGATACTTAAAGAATACGTTTGACTTCAACTTATAATTTGAAGCAGAAGAATAGTAATGGACATTTTAAGGATTATGAGTATAACTGCTTTAGCTGTAGCAATAGCTACGTGCGCTTTCGCATTTCTTATGTATCGACGTATTACACATCGCCTAGACGGATTAAGTATGGCACATTTAACTTTATCAAAAACACTCCAACACATGGTTAGTGCTTCAATGACCACACAACCTTTCCCAGAGCCTGCTATTAACCAAGAACATCTGAATGAGACCCTTGATAACCAGCAGAAAAAAAGTATTGTACTAAACGATAACTTAGGCGTAACACGAATCCCTGTATCGGATGATGATCAAACTACCAGCATTTCAAATGAAGATTCTGATTCGGACAATTTAGAAGATGATGATGATGTTTCAAGTGATAATACCTCTGAAATGTCTGATAATGATACCAATAGTCTGAAGAATCTGAATATCATGGAGTCACTTGACGATGACCCTACTGAACATCTACTTACACTTGAGCTTGTTGCTAGTGATAGAGATGTTGATAACAATTCAGATGAAGAACGTATTGTTGAACTTAAGGATAAGACTCATGAAGAACAAAATGATGAACAGAATCAAGACGATTCTGACGATTCTGACGATTCTGACGATGATGAAGAGCTTGATGAGGATGACGATATTGAAGATACAAAAGATTTTGAGCAAACGCAGAAACAAGCTAAAGATGTTAAGGAAAGCATTTTATCATTAACTGATGGTAATAATTTTGATAATATTGATGGTGATGAAAAAGATGATATTATAGCTTTCTCAAATTCCAGTGAAAATCATTATCAGACAGATTTGAAACAGCAAAAGGTTGAAACTCTACGTAAGATGGCATTAGATATGAATTTGACAGACGAAGACTCTGTTAAAAAGATGAAGAAGACGCAACTAGTTAATATGCTGAATAGCCAATAAGCAAATGATTTTCTCTATCTATAACATAGATTAGACAAGATGAGCTGGGGAACATGTTATTCCGGATGTAACAATATTCATTTTGGTTTTCCACCACTAATGGCTGATGGGCGGAATTACGCAGACTGGCTACCCGGTGATCAAATAAATAATCAGATACGTAAAGACAATGGTATCAAATCAAACTATGAATATCGACAATTTTTAGTTAATAATGCTGACCAAATTATGCATCAAAACTCTATAGAGGCTTGCGACCAATGTTGTTCTTGTCCGGCACGTTATGGTGATGACCAACCAAATAATGGGTCCCCATTTCTTTACAAGACTTGTACCCAAAGTACACAACCTTTTGGCTATCAAAACAGCGATTTGAAGACTATGTATCTTAGTGAATATCAACTTCAGTGTCGTTTGAGTGCACCTATCCTTTCTCAATACGAATACTTACAAGATAAATATCCCAATTACAACTGAAGTCTACTAATAATATTCTATGTTAACAATAGTATTAGTAGCAGTCTCACAAATTATATGTAATACAGTTAATACATCTGAACCATATCTCTAGGGAATGTTCGGCATATCACATGGCTTTATCTTAACCAACTCTGCTGCTAGAGGATAAATCGGTTCATATCGTGCTAATTACAAAAATACGCTTATAAATCTTAAACAGTTTTATTTTGTAAAGTCAGGCTAGTTTAAAAACAAAGTTACAAAGCAGATTAGGTTTCAGTGGAGAATATGTATATCCTTAGTTTTGACGTAGGAATCAAAAACCTTGCCTATTGCTTGCTAAAATGTAATGAAGACAAGAATGAAATCATAGATTGGGGTGTAGCAGACTTATGTGGAGATAAACACATTTGTAACCAAGAAAGCTGTTGTCAAAAAGCGTCTTATTTCAAGGGAGATTCATATTATTGCACTCGTCACGCTAAACATTTTGTCAAACAAACACATTCTATTAGTATACCTCCTTGTATTATCAACAAAAGTATAATTTCAGAATTATCGAGCGTTAAGTTACGCAAAATGGCATCAGTGTTTGACATTGCTATTACAAAAGTTCCCATAGACCAAATAAGAACTTTATTGATTGACTATATTGAAAGCAATCTTCTTGAGTCTGTAGTGGTTAGGTCAGCCAAAGATATAGATTTGGTCGAAATAGGACATGCCCTTCATTTGTTCTTCTCGCAAAAAGCTGTTGAGTGGACATTAAGAGACTCTATGCCCAAATGGGTGCTAATAGAAAATCAGATTAGCCCTATAGCAAATAGAATGAAAACTATACAAGGTATGATCGCTCAGTTTTTTATTAGTGGACCATTATTTACTGAATACAAACTACAAATAAAATTTGTATCATCGTCAAACAAGCTAAAAGAGTTTACAAAAGAGTCTACATCATACGAGCAACGAAAAAAATTAGGTATAGAAATTACCCGTAGTCTACTGTGTGAAAATGAAAATGAAAATGACAAAAACAAATGGCTAAGTTTATTTGACAAGCATAGTAAAAAGGATGATTTAGCTGATTCCTATTTACAAGCAATTTGGTATGTTAAGAATTGTTTATAAATGCGATATATAATCTTAAATGCGGATGACTTAAGATTATAAGTTCTTTCTTATCCATAGAATTATGAATCAAGAACTCATGGAAGTTAACATTGACTCGGATAATATTCAATTCGAGGAAGTAAGTGGTGGTTCTGGCTCTGGATCTGGCTTCGGTAATGGATTAGAATTACTTATGAATACAAATCGTAAAGCCAAACCTTCATCTGGAGGTGATGAACAAAGTGATGTGGACCTCAGCGAACTTAAGGAATTATCAGACCAGTTGGATAGCGAAGCTGCAATGCCTAGTCGCAAGAAGAATAGCATGTTGTTTGACGACAAAGATGATGAGAATAATGATTCCTCGCCACTTAAGCTCAACCTTGGAAGCACTTCATCTGAAAAAGTTAAGCTTGTAGAAGATGAAAGCAATAACAAGACTTGGGATGGTTTTCAGAAGTTGTCAAACATTCCTAATGAAGCTGATAGAGCTATTTCAGAACCTAAACAAAAGAAAGAAGACATTTTACGAGAGAAGTTTGTTTATCTTCGTAAGTTAGAAGCTCTTGAGCAAAAGGGTGTCCGTTTGACAAAGCAATATTCTATGGAATCTAACTTGGAAGAGATGAAAGGAGAATATGAGATGATTGTTTCAGAAAAAGAAAAGTCAAACAGCGTAAAGTTTCAAGGTAAAATGCTTATGGCTTGTATTACCGGGCTTGAATTTATGAACAACAAGTTTGACCCGTTTGACCTTAAGCTTGACGGATGGGCTGAGCAAGTCAATGAAAATATTACAGATTATGACGAAATATTTAGTGAGCTTCACGAAAAATACCATAGTAAAGCTAAGATGGCTCCTGAGCTTAAGTTAATGTTCCAGTTGGCCGGAAGCGCAATCATGCTTCATATGACAAACTCAATGTTCAAGTCATCTATGCCTAATATGGATGACTATTTCCGCCAACATCCCGAAGTAATGAAGCAGTTTACTAAGGCTGCTGTTGATACAATGGGTGACTCTAATCCTGGTTTTGGTGGTTTTATGAATAGTGTTATGGGTGGTGGTTCATCATCATCTCGTCCAGAGCCTGCTCCATCAATGATGGGTCCTCCACCCCCTGCTATTCAAACCAAGGGGTCACACCCTGGAAGAGCCGGAGGTTACGTACCTAACCGTCCGGATATTTCTGTTGCTCAAATGTCTGAACCAGTTTCCACCTCCTCAACACGCAGTGAAATGAAGGGTCCAAGCGATATTTCTTCTATCTTGGAAGGATTGAAGAGAAAAGATAATACTCAACCTACTAAGAAAGTAAGCATTAATAGTGTTGAGGAAGATGGTAGCACTATTAGTGCACAAGATGCCGGAGAGCTTAATGGTAAACGTATTCCAAAGTCTAGACGGAAGCGTAGCGAAAAGAACACTATTAGCTTAGACATCTAAAATAAGTTTATTACCTAATATATTTTTCAGAATGAACACATATAATGAGTGATTCTCACACTACGCTAACTGATTGTATTAGTGCGATGAAAACCGAAGTAGCATCATTAAAGGGTGTAATAAGCGCAGATCAAAAAAAAGTATCGATGATTGAAAGTGATATCCAAAGACTTACTCAACAAGCAAATAACGTAAAGACACGTATTGAAAAAAACACAGATAGGCTTAATACTACTCGGAGAATGCTTTCTGAAGCAGCTCAAGGCTATGAGCAAATCATGGCTTCCACATCAACCCTTATTCAAATTATTAAACAAAAAAGAGACAATAAATAAACAATGAATTAAATAGCTTATAATTATAAGAGTATTATCTTTTTTGAATGGATTCTAAAAAATCACTTCCTGTAAATCCAAATCAGAAAGGAGAGATGCTGCGTGAATCTAACAAATCAACAAACGCGGCAAAAAATAATCCATTCAAATATAGAGATAATAGTCGTCGTCGGGCTCAATCTAAAAAACAAAAAGTGCTCGATAAACAGTATTATGAAGAAAAATGTGATTAATAAACAATAAAAATGTAATGTTTTTTATTGTTAATCTTATCTATTTTGTGGTTTGAAACAAATCTACTTTAACCTAATTTTGTATTTGTCCTTCTGGTATGACTGCCTCATTAGAAATATGTCGAACTTCTTCATCTAACTGTTCTTTTGTTGGTTCTGTGCTTATGTGTCGCCATAGGCTCATATACTTCTTATTTTGCGTTTCAGATGTTGTCCATCCAGGAAAAGTATGTTCCCATTTATTTCCAAACTGCATTTGGACTTGCTTACCACATGAATTCAAGGTATAAGCTAATTCATCTTTACCACCCTGTCTCCATTGACTTCCATTTTTTAATACAACTTGACAAGTTGTTGGGTCAACACAATGAAAAGGTCTATCTTCTATTTGAAGTGAACCAAGATTGTTTAATAGAACCTTTGAACGCCAAGTAGTATCATGTAAATCGTCAAACACAAACTCTATCTGTTTGACAAAATCATCCACAGATAATGCATCCTTACATCTTTCATTCAAAAATACATTCAGATTAACAATATAGTTATTATTAGTATTAGTCACATTATGTGTACTCGCGGTAGGAACCATTTCTTTCAAATCACGCATTTGCTTCAATAAATCCTCTAAAAGCTTATTTGTTACTTTTGTTTTACTTGTTTCAATCTTATTACCTCTTGATTTTTGAGCCATTAAATTACCATCATCAAGAGAATGTTTATAAGACTCACATATTGTTTTATGTCTACTAAGTCCCGAATTATGGCTATATGTCTTCCCACATATACAAGATAGCTTCTTTCTTGAGTTAGCAGGAGCTATACGCTCAACATGTCGTGTTGAACCAAGATGTCTCCTATAATCAGACTTTCTCTTGGTTGTATAATCACACAAATCACATTTCCATTCTGTTTGAAATATTGTTTCATCCATCTTTATTAGTTACCTATATATCTTAAGCGCAAAATCTTTATCACAATTACCATACGCAATAAATATTACCATTTTTGTTTCATTTTTGCCTCATTTTTTATTTATTATCATTTATAATGCTAAAACATATTTTTTGTAGATGATTTTTGACAGCATAAAATATTGACGCAAAATGGGTTACCATTGTTTGCGTCATGAGAGCATACAACCCATAAAATGAAATTTTGAAAGGCAAAAATTTCAAAAATCAAAGCATTATGCTAATGTGCGGTAAAAGTTACCATTTTTTGGTCAAAAAATACATTTTATGCTCTCATGAGCCTTTAGTCATAAAGAAAAAATATAACCATAATGCTTTGGTTTTCGTTGCGCGGTAAAAGTTACCATTTTTCTACATGCTCTCAACGTTTTTTAGTATGCCGTATGTTTTGTCAGCTTTTATGCTAACAACAACAAAAATAAACGCTTAAAAATATTTTTAAAATTCCTTAACGCAAAAAAAGTTACCATTTTTTTGCCGTTTTTTGCGTTTTATGCTCTTAAACTGGTTAAACCATTTTTGGCCAACCTTACCATTATGCTAACAAAAACTTAACGCAAAAGTTGTTATCATTTTTACAAAAATCATGGCCTTTTTAGACCCACAAAAAGTGGAAAAATTTTTTTTTTTTGAGCTCCTTACCATAACGCTCTCATTTTTGAAGTTAATCATTTGTCAATTTGTTAGCCTAAATGGTAACAATCTCAGAATGAAAAATATTATTTTTTCGATTTTTCGTGAGACCATGACGCTCTCAAATATTGTTAAGTTATCTTATTTTTTTAAAGCATAAATGGTAACATTCTCAGAATGAAAAATATTATGTAAATATCGCCATTTTCCAAAACCCCTTCAGAAATTGGGTAAAATAGATCCAAAATCAGGATTTTGAAAGGGTTTTGAAAAACGTGAAAATTATTTTTTTTTGAGTTGTAGTGTCTTTTTTAAAGTTAAAAGATAATAAAGATTCATAATCAAAACATATTAGTCTGTATAGATTATGAAGAAAACGATTGGTATTATTGGAAATGGATTTGTAGGAAAAGCTACAAAACTACTTTTTAGCAATGTAGATTCATTTATCTATGATATTAACCCCAAACTGTGCGAACCTGTTGGTTTGACGTTATCAAAAATGCTTGATAAATGTTTAGTCATTTTCATTTGTGTTCCAACACCCATGGATAGAAATGGTAAATGTTGTCTTGATTTTGTTGAAGGAGTCTACAAAGAATTACTGGATGCAGGTATGAAACAAAAAGAGAATATTGTAGTTTTACGTTCTACAGTGCCGGCAGGAACAAGTGATAAATATGGATTTTGTTTTATGCCTGAGTATTTAACAGAGCTGAATTGGCGTGATGATGTTTTAGCAACAAAACAAGTTTTTCTTGGACTATCAAAAGACATTTTAAATAATGCTGATAAAACAAAGAATATAGCTGAGTTATTTAAAGACCTACTGAATTTTGAATCTTCTAAGAAACTGTGTAGACAAGTTGTTACATCTGACACATTGACATTTGAGCTACAAAAGATATTCTGTAATTCATTTTTAGCAACTAAAGTTGGATTTTGTAATGAGTTTAAGGAATTTTGCGATCGGTTGTGTTTGGATGAGCCTAATGGAAAAGTTTATAACAGATTAATTAGTAACTTGAGGCATGATGATAGACTTGGTACATCACATTTCGCAGTCCCAGGACCAGATGGACAGAACGGTTTTGGTGGGACTTGTTTTCCAAAAGATATTCATTCTTTAGAATCTCAAATGAAGATAGTCAATAATCCATCACCAATTATTTCGGCAGTAATTACTCGGAATGAAACCTTAGACCGTCCAAATAAAGATTGGCTTCAAAATAAAGGACGAGCAATTATTTGAGCCACATCTATTTTCTTGCGTTAGTTTATAGTATGGCAAGAACTAGAAAGACTCATTCTCGCAGACATAGCAGACGCCTTCGTGGTGGTTCTCTTTCTGCACTCTCTCCTGCGTCCGTTGACTCTATATTACCTGGTCCTAAGCTTCACAACGTTGATATAGGTCCTATGAACCAAGAGTCTGTTGATTGGAGCCAAGTTAAGGAAGAGCAAGGTGGATATAATGTTGGACAAATGGGCGGACGCAGAAGACGTCGCACCTCAAGAAAGCACCGGAAGAGTGCTAAGAAGAGTGATAAGAAGAGCAGGAAGATGCACCGTGGTGGCAAGAAAGTAAGAAAGTCTCGTAAACATAAGAAGAGCAGGAAGATGCACCGTGGTGGAAAGAAAGTAAGAAAGTCTCGTAAACATAAGAAGAGCCACCGTAGAATGCGTGGAGGTTCTTCATGTGGTTGTTGAATGTAAATAAGAATGTTCTTTTCATAGTTTATAAATGAGAAGAACGGTCAAAAAACGTATTATGGCTAAAGAAAGAAAAACGCAGTTACTTAGACGTAACAATAGGAAAATGTTAAGACGCAAAACATATAGGAAAGGTGGTTTTGGTAGTGCTAGACAAGCTTTTACAAGGCGTTTTATACAAAATGCTAGTCAAACTGGAAAGAAACTCGGTTCTGAAATTGGTAAAGATATAGCAGGAAGGCTTACAAAAGCAGCTTTGCAGGATGAAAATAGCGGTGATATGACAGAAAAAACTAAGCGAATTGTGAAAAAAGCATTCAATGTTCCCACACCAGTCCAAATGTCGCTAAAAGCGTCACCATCCTTATTACCTTCAAAAACGCTTACTTCATTAAGGAAACTCCGTTAGTTATCATTTGATTATTATGTTTTTATACGCATGTGCTGATATAAGTACGAGTTAATGAGTAAAAAATCATAATAATCCTTCTACGATTATAGAAATCAATGGATAATGACTATAAACTTATAAGTGGAACACATGATGTTGTTTTATTAAGGCACAAGAAAATACAAACAAAATTCAGAATCATGTTCACAATTAAAACTGGTCATAACAACATAGATATAAGCAAATTCTTAGATTTCTCAGTTTATCAACAGCTATATGAATTAAATAAGGATTTAATAGATGATATTATAGTCAAACCAGTAATTAATGAAGAAAATACTTGTTATGTAGTAATCCTTCTTAAAAAAGTTGGAGAAACAATGGGAATCAGTGACAAGTATTTATCAACCAAGGTCAAACTAATTACACCGGTCAATGGAAATTGTGTTGGTTTAGTAGGCGCGAATGTTAGTTTAGAAGAGGTCGATGTTGATATAAACCCAAAATTTGCTCGTCTAGAATGTTTAGAGTCAAGCTTGTTTTCGTTTTATAGCAATGAAGGTATCACAACACAGTTTGACTTCAATATCGAGGACCCATACTTTACAATTCGACAACTTCAAGTCCCAAAGGCTATTACGGATGTTAGTGCTCTGCTTTTGAAAAAGGCTTTCATCCGAATGAAAGAGTATAAAGCTACCCAAATTCAATAATTATACTTATTATATCAAACGTAACAATCATGGATAAAATAAGAACACTGAAGAATATTGGAAATGTACTGTTTGATGTTACAAGATTCTATATTTCTAGTTTAGTTTATGGTCAAACTGACGAACAAATCAAAACTCTTATACGCCGTTTAGGAGGAAGAAGCCCAATGTATGTAAAGATCCTACAGGCTTTAGCTGGTGCTTCTGAGTTATTCTCTGATAAAATCCAAGAGTTTATTTGCGAGTATAGCGATAATGTTCCTTTTTCTGATGAAGATGTCAATCCGGAAGGACTTCAATATAAATTAGATTACGTAGCTAAGAAACAGCCAGAATTAGCCATTACGAACCTTTCTAAGACTCCAATTCATTCTGGGACAGTTTCTCTTGTTTATACAGCTACTCTTGGCTCACAACCTATAGTAGTAAAAGTTATAAGGCCTAATGGTAAAGAAGAAATGATTCAAGCCTTAATAGAATTTCAACTACTGACAAGACTTGCCTCTTTAATCCCACAACTTTCTATTTTTAAGTTGGACAGGATAATAAAAGAGAATTTTTCCACTCTAATGACACAATTCTCAACTTATACCGAGCTAAATAACCTTCTATTCTATGCAAACGTAACCAAAGAAAATGATTCTATTAAGATTCCTTATGCTTATAGTGCTTTTACTATGGCGTTTGACGATATACTTGTTATGGAACACTTGTGTGGAATGAAAGTGGAAGAGATCCCTGAGTGTGATAAAGATGAATATGGATATCTTATTGCTAAACAAGCAGTCAGTAGTATTATGAATGGAGGTTTATACCATGGTGATTTACATCGTGGAAATGTGTTATTTAGAGAGGATGAAGAAGGTAACAAACAATTATGCTTACTTGATTTTGGAATTGTTGGTCGTCTTAGTGAACAAGATAGATTAACCATATCTTCTTTTTATATGAGTCTCGGTTTGAGAAGATATGACGATGCCATTGATACTCTTTTGTGTAGCCTTACAAATAAAGAAGTGTTTGATAAACTTTCAGAGCAAGAACAGGATACTTTGACTCAAAAGTTGGAAACAATCGCAAGTATATGTTGTGAAACTGAAGTTGGTTTTGGACCACATGAAATTGGTCAAATCAATCGCATTTTAGCATCTCATCAACTTGTTCTAGCACCAGTATTTTGTAAGATTGAATTAGCACTTGCTATGACTGCGAGTGTTAGTAAGTCTCTTGAAACAAAAAACACAAACATTACTACGCATATAAGACAAATTATAGGCGAAATAGTCGATACAAGCCTTTTTGACGTATAACGCAAAACTTAATGTAAAAATACAATAAAAATGTTATTTAGTGTATTTATTATTTAATCATTTCTATTTTATAGTTTAGTGTAAATTAACCTACTACTATATTTATCCATAAACTCATCTTTTAGTCCAGAGGGGATATAGTTAAAATCGACCATTCTTCTGTTATGCTCGTATTGGCTAATAGCATTCTTTGACCTTAGGAAGTCAATTAACTCTGTATCCGATAGCTCAAACAACTTCTCTGCTGTCTTCTTACCACACTTTGCGAAAACAGGAGCAATGTTATCACTCTTGTCTCCACACAAATATTTCATAAATAAGTCTTTCTTAGGAGAATTTGTTTCCTTGAAATACTTACTCTTTTCGGTAAGCATCTTATATTTGAGATCATAGAGTTTGACACGGTCTGTTGTAGCCAATTGTAGATAATCCATGTCGCTTGTAATAATATAACACTTTGCCTCTTGGTCATTTGTAATAATATGCTTTACAGCCAACGCAATCACATCATCTGCTTCTAACTTAGGATGCTCAAGAATACAGTTATCTCCACATATATCTTCAAATAAATGTTCACTATAAACTAAGCTAAAGAAGTGGCCTTCCATTGTGCTATCTGCTCTTCCTTGTTTGTATTGACCGAAGAGTGACATTCTCCAAATATCTGACTTACGACAATCTTTCCCTACAAATATTCTATATGGACTACCTTTCTTAATGCCAACATTTTTGGCAATTACTTTAATTTTATCAGCAAATATCTTCCTGAATTTTTCCTTGAATTCCTGAGATTCGTTAGGAATAATAGGTTCATCTTTTTTAGCAAGACTCCACCAATTTTTAAGAGCATGAAACCTAAAGAAGATGAAATAACTTGCGTCAATAAAGATGTAATTCATTCTTAAAGCTTTTCTGTTAACCTATGACAATCACTACCTAAATTACTTTTCTCTTTCTTTGTTTCAATTTTATCGTTCTATTCTTGTATTTCTGTTTTCTGTTCAGCCTTGATTTCCGTTTTCCAGCAGTTTGTCCTGTAGGATTCATTCTTCTATATGGATTTGGTATATTTTGAGGAAAATATTGATTGTAATTACGTGTCCTATATGGATACATCATTCTTTGTCTATACCGTAAGGGCCTTTTAGGAGCTGGTTTAATTAGTCGTTTAGGAACAAATTGGTCTAAATTTGGTTCACCTATGTCAATGTTTAATATATTCTTGAGAGAAGAACGTAATTTTCTACGCTTATCGGAACATGATAACTCTTTTTGCTTACGAAACGAGACGTTAGTCCCTTTGACTAAGAATAAAGCTACTTTGGCTTCAAAAGAAGGTTTTGAACTGGTTTTTGTCCACGACTTTAAGCTCTCTGAATAAATACTATAGTCTTGGGATTGTATTTTCAAGACACTTCTTTTCTTAAAAATCAAAGAAATAGCCAGTTCTATATTATTTTTAATAACACCAGACTGAGTTGCTTGTTCCAAATTAGTATACTGTGTTTGACCACGAGCTCTTGCAAAGTCAGTCGCTCTAATTACAGATTGTTCGGAAGTCAAAACACGGACCAAATCTTTAGCTGGTACTGTCAGACCTTTAAACTCGCCTGCTTTCTGTATATCCTTTTGAGAAATGGCGAAATCAGTAGGTATTAATAGCTTGTTATTTGTAGTAATACCACTCATCGCCAAAGAATAAGGATAATCATTTGATAAAATTTCTCCCGTTATATCCATCAAAATAGTAAGAGTTGCTGTCATAACTATATTATTATGACATATTATGTATGTTGTAAGGCATTGACATAGGTTACTTGAGCTTCCATACGCTTCTTTTTATTGACTTTTTCAAGAGTCTCAATAGCTTTACGCTCCTCTTCTGGAGATATATCATCCTCTGGTTTAATACGAGTATTCATTAATCTATGATGCTCAATAACTTTTTCAGGAATAATACATAATTTACTATCCTCATTAAATAGATAATCAGCTAAAACTACGAATGCGGCTGTCACAATAAGAGATGTAATCAAATCACGAGTGCCCACCCATGCCATAGCAAAAATCACTATCTCTTTGGCAACACTATAACGCAGGAAATCCTCCTGAGTCTTGCTAAGGTTGATTGTCATATGTCTAGCACCAACATTCAATAATAACATAACAATTCCTGCGAAGAACTTGCTGTTATTAAGAGAGCTTGTAATACTCTTTATAGAACTGATTAAATTATCCATCTTATTTTATGTCAAGATAATTAAGTATTTAGTAAACAAATTCGAACGAAAGCATTTTAGAAACCTAAACCATATTTTCCAGTTATATTATTAAAATAGTTGGATACTTTTTTCGTATTGTCTCTGAATCTTGTTCGTAATCCACGGTAGGCTTGTCTATAATGCTGCCTAATAAAGGGCGTAAAAGCTTCTTCCAAATGTGGCTTATTCTGATTGTCAATAAAAGCATTCATGATTAAAAAACTCAACAAGAAAAGTCCTAATATGATTAATATGAATCGCGGCATATACATATTTATCATATTTTCAATTTTGATTTAATCCGTCTTATCAGTCGGTAGCTGGTTTGAAGTCTTTGCCCTAAGTTGTTCTTCGGCATCAATACGTGACCCAGCAGTAGTCAACTTGAACTGACAATTAGACAAACATGGATTACATTCTCCCTTTAAAAACTCAAGGTCTGGGAATTTAGTGGTTAATTCACTAATCGTCACTTCAGCTCCATCTAACATTACTTTGTTGTCTTTACAATGAGCTTTCTGCCAATCCTTGTTTGACAAAACAGTTTTATCTACAGTAACAGTTTTAGCGGGTTGAATTTGAACCTCAGTTTCTTCGACAGAAATAGCTTTATCAGTCTCCATTGAAGTAAGACCTTCTGTTAAACCTTCCCTAAAGCTGACTAGCAAGATAATTCCAAAAATAGCCCAAAGTGTATCAATTGTTGCAAGACTAACAATAGCAGCGATAAGAGTAGCACGTCCTAGCATAGTGTTAAAGAAAGAAGTCATCCAGCAAGGACGAACATAAGAGATAACAAGAATTGCTCCTAAGATAAGAAGATCTAGTTTAGCGTTACGCATAGTATATACATAACCATTAGACAATTTTAGGACAGAAAACAAATAAAAATATATGTTGGTTTTATAGATAATGACTTCTTTATTAGCATCAGCAGCCTTTTTTGAAGCCTCAGATGTTGAAAAAACAAAACAAAGGAAGAACAATGCTGCTAGAACTATAAAAAAACGTCCATCTAATAAGAGTGTCGAGGCCTTAATGAATATAACAGCTGATTCAGATGATGAGGGTGATTATGATGATTTTAAGCCTATGAAGCCTGAGCTCACACGGGTTCCACAAACAAGAGAAATGACACAGGACATGCCTAACCATATTCCATCAGCAGCACAAATAAAGCAATTCCAAGATATTCCTTCTGCTCAACAAGTTCCAGGACAACAATCAGCCTATCAATATACGTCTGCTCCATCTAATTATAACTTAGCACATCAACCTCCGCAATATTTGGCTTCTGAAGTTTCGTCACCACCAGGACAACAAAATGATACTCCAGTAGATATCAATAGTCGTCTTAATTACATTATTCATCTTCTTGAAGAACAACAAAATTCAAAGACTAGCACAACAACTGAGGAGCTGATTCTTTACTCCTTCTTAGGTGTATTTACTATTTATATAGTTGACTCGTTCACAAAAGTTGGCAAGACCTATTCTAGATAAGAAAAAGAATTTGTTCTCCTTTTATAGGCATTGTTTTATAGTTATATAGGTAGATATAGAATGTTTCTTTTGCTTCATATTGTTTGACCTTGCTTTCAAATAGTTCTATTACTCTATTGTTCATTCCTAAAGTCCAAACCCGCAAATAACGACAAGAAACTGATTTTATGGTTAACATAATACCACGGCTAAAGGTAGCAATGACTGCTTTTCTGAAAACTATAGAGTCTTTCAGTCCTGCTTCATTGTCAAACAATGAACAAATACAGTCCAATATTGGATTGTGTTTAGTGCCGTTTTTAAAGTCTCTAAAAAAGATGTATCCTAGTGTTTTGCCTGCTACATTACATCCAATAATTTGTAAACATCCATTCTCTATTAAAGAAAATAAATTGCTTACTGATGAAACAATATCCATAAGAAAGTAGGTTTGATGACTTTTTACAAAATCAATCAAACATCTAATATGCTCTGTGCTTTTAACTAGAAATACAGTAATACCTGTTTGACGAGAAAAATCGTAATCAAGGTCAAGGTCAATTTCGTAGGTAAATACTTCAAACTCACTTACTGGAATAGCTTGTCGAATTTTTTCATTTTTAATAAACACTGAAACTGGAATGTTTGTATTATTTGACCGTTGAAAAAATTCGTGTGTTTGAAAGAGATGGGTTTCTATGGTTTGTTTCTTAGAGCTAGCTGATTTAGCTATATAGAATAAATCAAGAAAGTAGGCTTGAAAACTATTCTTGCCTTTTCGGACTTTAATAGGTCTAGATGTCAAACAACCTTCATCTATTTTTCCTGGTGAGTAGAAGGATATGTAAATAGGATTATTAAATCCATGAAAGAGTTGTTGAATATATTTTTGATTTACATATCTGACATCATTGTTGTTTAAAGATTCACCATGATTTACAAGCTTTACAACTCTATCTAAATATTGTGAGTCTGGCTTATCTGTTGTCGTAACATGTTGTTCATTACAATATTTGTTCCAAGAAGGCAGTTCGGTATCAATTACACCATCTTTACTAAATTTGTTGAACAAACTAAAAGGATGATTCATAGGTTGTTTTCCCCAAAAGCCAGTTCGATAGATCAGTCTATAACTAAGAAACAAAATGACTAGTATAATAATTAGAAAAATGAATGTATAATAAACAATTGAATGTGATAAAACGTGAAATAGTTTAATTGTATTAGATGCTATCATTCTGATGGAATCTAAGATTTGTGTATAATATTCTTAATTTAGTCTTACTTATTGATACTAACTTATTCTCAATTTGGTTTTTGAAGAATATAGATGTATTGATAATCGTATCCAGCATGTAATAAGTCAATTTGGGCAATTTGTATAAAGCCTGAATCTTGAGCCTCAGATAATATCTTCTTTTGAGGCTGCATATAGTAAACTTGGTTGTTTTGACGAACAACTTTGCTTCTATCATCAATAAAAATCTCTTTATAGCGTGCTAAATCATTAGGGAAAACCTCAAAATGTCCTTTGTATTCAAAGTCGTCAAACTTTGCCCTTGTCTCCATCAACCGCTCCTTGGTGAAATCCTGAGGAGCAAAGATATCCAATTTGTTTCCAACTGGCAAGATTGGGTCAAATCGTTCTTTATTAACAAGATGAAGTGCTAAATAACCTCCAGGTATTAACCAGTTATAACAATTCTGGAAGAAACGTCGTTTGTCTTTTACAGAGTAAATTGTCATTCCAAGACACAAAACATGAGTTATTGATTCAGAGGGAAATAAAAGTGTGTCATTAGCATCACCAACGCGAAAATCACCTTGAGGATAATTCTGCTTAGCTTTAGAAACCATAGATGGACTAATATCAATGCCCAAAACTTGAAGACCAGATTCTACTAACTTTCCAACATGATGACCTGTTCCAGAACCTATATCAAGAATAATTGATTCACTACTTGGATGGGTAATATTTATGATTTCACCAACTTCAAAGTCATTCTTAACTTGGTTGAAGACAAGAGCATCGTAGATGGAACTATAAAATTCGTCAAACACCTCTGGACCCTCCTTCATAATAAATGATTGAGATTGAGTAAAACCTTCTTTATGCTTACGGGTAAATGCGAACATAGAAATAAGTAATAGAATGGCAAGTGATAAAGCTATTTTGCCCATAACTGGAATTTTCTTGATAGCATCCATGATTGCTTGCGTGGTCATATCTATGTATTAAGTCGATAATTTTTATGTGTCAGCTTGATATATGTCGGATTCTGATGCTTATATAAATGATATGAGAACACCTGCTGACTTTGCTGGGATAACCTTTTCTTTATTTAAAAGAGCGTCTGTAAAGCGGTCACTATTAGAAAGTATATTCAAGGGAAATATTGAAGAAGCAAATTATTGGGCAGCTGAATTAATTTGTTGTGGTTGCTTGATAGAATTATGGGAAGTTCTTTTAGAAGTGTTAGGCCGATATATATACACTGCTAATGCAAAACTACCGGTATTAGTAATGAAATGCTTTAATGATTTTAGAATGATCGCATCAGGAAATGATGACCAACTAGGACTTCGTAATAATTTAAGAATAAGAACAATATTTTCAGAAATAGTAACCATTTTATGCTTATCAAGGAAGAAGAGTAAAATTGAATATGTGAAGATAGATGAAGTTCAAGACTTTGATTTACTAAAGCTTAGCTCTAAAATGAAAGCGCCTAATACTGATTTCGCGAGGGGTATTATTCAAAATGAAGACCCTTCTGAAGTATTTGTAGCTGTTAATGAGCTGAGCTTTAATATAAGTCAACCCATTCGCAATAGCATGTTGGCTAATTATTGGATTGAATGGATTCTTGCTTTTGAGAAAAAGTGTAAGCAAAGGAAAGAGCATTGCCAATGTAAAAGAAGAGATTTTGCTCCACAATCTGATAATACAGGGAAAGATATCTCGTTTTTGATTTGGGATGTTCTTCTTAAAGAAACAAAACGAAGAAATAATAAAGCATTACTTACTATTGTAGAAAACATTCTTGAACTATTTAAAATACGATACTCATCTGGAGTCAAACGAAAAAGAAGACATTTACTCTATTTTACAGTATCACTTCTTTGTGAACCATTAGACCTAAGCATTCCTGCGATAGGAGACGAAGTAGTCGTAAAATCAGTAGTAAAGAACATTAGTTTAGTCTATAGTCAGGTCAAACAAAGCCAAGTGGCATATAAAGATTTTGTTCCCAAAAATCAGAAAGAAAAGCAAAAACTAAAAAGTCTTGAGAAGATTAGTATATTGCGAACTATGGGGATGTAATCACTGTAATCACTGTAATCACTATTGCTTTATTCTTTGTGTATTGTATAGCTAAATGGATTACTTAGCAGGAGCAGCAACTATGCTTTTATTAGATGGCGTTTATTTAAACGTTGTGAAAAGTGATTGGCAATCATTAGTCAGAAAGATACAAGGTGAGCCTTTACAAGTCCGTATGATTTCAGCCATTGGAGTTTATGTATTAATGATGTTCGCAGTATATTATTTTATCATTTTGCCAAAACGTAGTGTCCGTGATGCAGCATTACTTGGATTAGTTGTCTATGGTGTATTTGATCTAACGAATTATGCTATATTTAAGAATTA
>Ga0102945_1000159_pt1 | contig 21307 bp, 22 predicted proteins | sample SalPonred_H2O_MG_FD_78207 | JGI IMG/M metagenome (GOLD analysis project Ga0102945, IMG submission 78207) | Salt pond water microbial communities from South San Francisco under conditions of wetland restoration - Salt Pond MetaG R2_restored_H2O_MG ...
GAGGACGCTGAGGGCGGCGTGGCTTCCGATGCCGCTGTCCTGGGTTGAGCCAGCTCATTCGTATCCATCGTTGAAGCGCTTTCCACACCATCAGCACCGTTGGCACTATCTGATTCGCTCGCGTTTGTTGTGGCACCATTATTCTCACCTGAACGACGACCACGACGGCCACGGCGACTGCGACGACGTGGCTTATCCGATGATTCTTCAGTGGCGTTATCGCTAGTCGATTGGTCTGGCTGAGTGGCTTGCGACGCCTCTGTATCCGAATTGACGGTTGCGTCAGCTGCTATCGCTGTTGCGTCCGTCACGTCGTTATCCTGACCATTGGCTGTGACGTCGCTTTGTGCTGCTTTAGACCGTCCACGACCGCGTCGGCTGCGGCGCGAGCGTTGTCCCGTTTCAGAAACATGACCGTCTTGCTCGCCCGCTGTGATAGCCGGCTTGGACTGATCGGTGGCTTTGTCGCTGGGTTTATCGTTGCTCTTGTCGTTGCCCTTACTCGTTGCTTTGTCAGCAGACTTGTCTGTCGCCCCTGCGCTTGAGGCTCGGTCACCACGGCGATTCTCGGAGCGTCCCCGACGATTGCGTTGGCTATTGCTGCCGCGGCTCTGGCGACGAGTGTCCTCTTTACCAGCGGGCTCAGAAGCCGCAGGTTTTTCAGGTGCACTTTCAAACAGCTTGCTGATCCAGTTGCTGATGGTTTTAAACAGGCCACCCGCTGAGTCAGCGATCTGTTCAGCTGATTGCTTGCCTGCCTCGACGACACGGGCAGGGCGAGGTGCTGATATGGGTGCGGGTTGGGAAGGCGTAACGCCCTTGACCAACGCCTCGGGTTTGATCTTCGCGTCTAGTTCTTTGGGCGCCCAACTCAAATTGCTCGGTGGTGCCTCCAGTAAGTTAAAGCTGGTCTTTGTGTCTTCTAGTCGAGGATCATCATGTTTCAAGCGCTCAATAATGTGATGCGGCGTCTCAATGTGCTTGTTTGGTATCAGCATCAAGTTCACCTTCAGGCGAGCTTCCATTTTGGTGATGTCTGAGCGCTTCTCGTTGAGCAGGAAGGTGGCCACTTCGACGGGCACTTGCGCGTGAATAGCCGCCGTGTTGTCTTTCATGGACTCTTCTTGCAGCAATCGCAAAACATGCAGCGCGCTGGATTCGGCGTCTCGAATAACCCCGGTGCCGTTACAGCGTGGGCAAGTGATGTGCGAGCCTTCGTTAAGCGCGGGACGCAAACGTTGGCGAGAGAGTTCAATCAGACCAAACCGTGAGATCTTACCCATTTGCACACGGGCACGATCGACATGTAAAGCTTCGCGCAGGCGGTTCTCAACGGAACGCTGATTGCGGTTGTCTTCCATGTCGATGAAGTCGATCACGATGAGACCACCCAAATCTCGCAATCGCAATTGACGCGCCGCTTCCTCTGCCGCTTCTAAGTTGGTTCTGTGTGCTGTTTCTTCGATGTCCGCGCCTCGAGTTGAGCGCGCCGAATTCACGTCAATGGCAACGAGTGCTTCCGTGTGATCAATCACAATCGAACCACCAGAAGGCAGATCAACATGACGAGAATAAGCTGTCTCGATTTGGTGTTCTATCTGGAACCGGGAAAACAGGGGCACATCATCTTGGTAACGTTTGACCCGCTGCACGTTGTCGGGCATCACCACGCTCATAAAGGCCGTGGCTTGCTCAGCGATATCATCGGTATCAATCAAAATCTCACCAATATCGGGTGAGAAATAGTCACGAATGGCTCTGATAACCAAGCTTGACTCAAGGTAAATCAAAATCGGTGCACTGTTAGCAGAAGCGGCACCGTCGATGGCATTCCACAATTGCAATAGATACGACAGATCCCACTGCAGCTCTTCAGCGGTGCGCCCAATTCCGGCTGTTCTGGCGATGATGCTCATGCCTTGCGGCGTGTTCAATTGGTCCATCGCCTCGCGCAGCTCTTGACGATCTTCACCTTCCACTCGACGGGAGACGCCACCGCCACGGGGGTTGTTGGGCATCAATACCAGGTACCGACCCGCCAATGAGATGAAAGTTGTTAGCGCGGCGCCTTTATTGCCTCGCTCTTCCTTCTCTACTTGGATAATGAGTTCTTGGCCCTCTTTTAGGGCGTCTTGGATTCGGGCTGTGCGGACATCAACCCCTTCCTTGAAGTAACTACGGGCCACTTCTTTAAACGGCAAGAAACCGTGCCGGTCTTCGCCGTAATTCACAAAGCAGGCTTCTAGGCCTGGCTCAACGCGGGTAATGACACCTTTGTAGATATTGCCTTTGCGTTGCTCCCTGCCAGCTGTTTCGATATCCAGATCGACAAGCTTTTGCCCGTCAACGATGGCAACGCGCAATTCCTCTTGGTGCGTTGCGTTAAATAACATGCGTTTCATTCAAATTCTCCGTAGGTTAGTGCGACCATGGATCGCACAGCCTTGGGAGACCGATCACGTTATCGTGAAGAAAAGAAACGTAAAAACGCGCACAAGGTCACCCACCGTCGGTGGGTGTCCTGTTCGTTAGGCCAGCGTGGCACCATGAGGGCCGCTATCCTTGTCTTTTAGCCGGTAATCAATCAACACCAGAAATACCCGGTTAAACGCTGACAATATCAGGCAAATAAAACTGCCTAACATAAGAATTTTTGACAATTTCTTCTTTCGATTCGTTTCGTCGTTTGTGCTCGTGTCATTTCAGACCGAGCCTCGGTCACCCTTGATCTGAATGTGCTGTCGTTACAATGGCACTTACTGATGGAGAACTCCACATTTAAGGGGACTCAACATCGGTTCAAGTATTCAGACCTGTTTAGGCTGTCCTGATTATATGCTTGTTTTTGAAATGCAGGAAACCCCTAGTGATTTGGCCATCAACACAATGAGAAAAGCAGATATTCCTCAAAAACCCGAGGTGCAGTGGCTTGAAGTCACATCAGCGCACGATGGTCAGCGCTTAGATAATTTTTTGATCCGTGTCTGTAAGGGGGTGCCCAAGAGCCATCTCTACAAGGCCGTCAGAGGTGGGCAGGTGAGAGTCAATAAGGGCCGCACGGCCGTTGACTACCGGATCCAGGTGGGTGATTTGATCAGAATCCCGCCATTTCGTATGTCGCAGCCGCGTGTCAACCGAGCCCCGGCAAAAAGCTTTTCGGTAGTTTATGAGGATGAAGGCTTGCTAGTCATAGACAAACCGGCGGGTGTCGCGGTGCACGGTGGCAGTGGTGTGTCATTTGGGGTGATTGAGTCTTTGCGCGCGGCTCGTCCAGAGGCCACCTTCTTGGAGCTGGTTCACCGACTCGATCGCGACACATCCGGATTACTGATGATCGCCAAACGTCGTCAGACGTTGCTCGGGCTCCATCGCATGATGCGTGACGGGCAGATTTGCAAGAATTACGTTGCTTTGGTGCAGGGGCGGGTATTAAATGACAGACAACACATCAAGTTAAGTTTAACGAAGTGGTTGACTGCGAGCGGTGAACGGCGGGTGAGGGTTAACTCGGCCGGTCAGGTAGCGCATACGGTCATGACTTGTTTGTCCCGATTTCTGCACTATTCTTTAGTTGGTGCGGAACTTCGCACGGGTCGTACTCATCAGATCAGAGTACATTTGGCATCAATTGGCCATCCTATCGTGGGCGATGATAAGTACGGTGATGACGCAACGCGCGCTTGGTTTAAGGAGAAAGGATTGAATCGAATGTTCTTGCACGCCAAATCACTGTCTTTTACGCATCCGGTGACCAATGAAGCGTTGTCTCTAGAAGCAGCCTTGCCCAGCAGCTTTATTGAGGCTGAAACGCTCATTCGGGCGCAAGTCGGCAAAGAGGCCTTGTCATGAGCCAATATTCGTTAGTGGTGTTTGACTGGGATGGCACGTTGATGGATTCTACGGTTGATATCGTCAAAGCCATGCAGGGCGCCTGCGCGGATCTTGATTTGCCCATACCGACTGATGAGAAGGCCAGTTGGGTTATCGGTCTTTCCCTTGATGAGGCGCTAGACCACGTTGTGCCCGACTTGACCGTGCAACAACGACCTGAGTTTTTAGCTCGCTATCGGGTTCACTACCTAAGTCGTGACCCTCAGCTCGTGTTGTTTGACGGCGTGCAGACCATGCTGGAATCCTTAAGAGCCCAAGGCGTGGCGATGGCCGTGGCGACGGGTAAAAGTCGCTTAGGGCTGAACCGAGCCTTTGAAACCACGGGGATTGGTGACTTCTTTTTGAGCACGCGTTGCGCCGACGAAACATTTGGCAAGCCCCATCCAGGTATGTTGCTGGAAATCATGAGCGAGACGGGCTCCGATCCGGAGACGGTCTTGATGGTCGGCGACACGTCTCACGATTTGAGAATGGCTGCCAATGCAGGCATACATGGTTTGGGCGTCACTTATGGCGCTCATCCAGAGCAGGAACTTCGGCTACATCCTCACCAAGACGTCTTGCACTCTGTTGACCACATGGATCAATGGCTAAACCAGCGGACCCGCCGTTGGTCACCTTTGGAGATATTAGATGACACGCATGAAATACCCACAGCCAAAGAGTAGTGAAATCACACCTGAGCGTGTCTGGCGGCAGCGTCGGCAGTTGCTCACGGCCGGTGCCTGGCTTGGTGCAGGCGCCACGCTACCGTTGATGAGCGGGTTAGCGCATGGCAACACGCAAAACCAGTGGGCCCCGCTCGAAGCCACGCCGAACAATAAATTCGTCACCATGGAGAATTGGACGGATAAAAAGGACGTGACCAGCTATAACAATTTTTACGAATTTGGGCTCGATAAGTCAGACCCGTCAAGGTATGCCGGCGCGATGAAGGTGGACCCATGGACGGTGCAGATTGAAGGTGAGGTTGCCAAACCCGGCACATACGGCATTGAGGATTTGTTGAAGTTATCGGCAATGCAAGAGCGTGTTTATCGCTTGCGTTGTGTCGAGGGTTGGTCCATGGTGATACCTTGGATAGGCTACCCCTTATCCGATTTGCTTAGCAAGGTAGAGCCAACTGGTAATGCCAAATACGTGACGTTCATTACCGATGAGCAGCCCGATGTGATGCGTGGACTCAGCTCTTCGGTGATTGATTGGCCCTACCAAGAAGGTTTGCGTATGGATGAGGCCATGCACCCCTTAACGCTTTTGACATTTGGGGTCTACGGTACCGTGCTGCCCAATCAGAACGGTGCGCCGGTTCGTGTAGTGGTGCCTTGGAAATATGGCTTTAAATCCGGCAAATCAATTGTGAAGATAGTGGTGTCGGAAAAACAGCCGACCACGAGTTGGATGCGATCGGCGCCATCAGAGTACGGCTTCTACGCCAATGTGAACCCTGAAGTCAGCCACCCACGTTGGAGTCAGGCCACCGAGCGTCGTATCGGCGAGGGTAGTTTTGGGGGGTTGTTTGCAAATCGCCGAAAAACCTTAATGTTCAACGGGTACGCCAATCAGGTGGCTAGTCTGTATGCCGGTATGGATTTGGCCAAGAACTTCTAAATCAAGGTCATGCTGCATTGCCTAGACTAACCGCCGCGCAGGTCGATCGTGTTAAGCCCGTTTTGTTCTTGTTGGGTCTGGTGCCGTTCGTTCGCTGGATTTGGTTGGGATGGCAAGATGAATTAACAGCAAATCCCATGGAATTTTTGACCCGGTCTTCGGGTACCTGGGCTCTGGTTTGCTTGATGGTGACCTTGCTGGTTTCTCCCTGTCGCGAGTGGCTCAACCAACCCGCGCTGATCCGATCGCGACGTTTGTTTGGCTTATTTGCGTTCTTTTATGCGGCGCTTCATGCCTTAGCTTGGGCTTGGTGGGATCAGGGTTTTGGTTTGGATGCCATGTGGGGCGATATAGTGGATCGGCCTTTCATCACTGTTGGTGCAAGTGCCTTCTTGATCTTACTGGCATTGGCCCTGACCTCCAATGGACGGGCGATGAAATTATTGGGTAAGCGCTGGAAGTGGTTACACCGTTTTATTTATTTGGCCGCGCCCTTGGTCATCTTGCATTACTGGTGGCACAAAGAAGGCAAGAATGATTTTCAAGAGGTCACTATCTACGCCATCCTAATGGCACTGTTGCTAGCTTGGCGTTTAGTCGGCTCGCGCGTGATGGCGCGCTTTAGGCCTGAAACAAAAAAAGTGTCGGCCAGTTAGCCAACTCGGGCGTCTTTTGCTGGCGCCACTTGGCTACCGGATAAGTCTGTATCCACTCATGATCGCCTGTGACATCACGTGCCACGCAAAGTCGCGTCCGTGGTCCCAGGGTCTCAAGCAAGGTTTGAAACAAGGCAGTGTTGCGATAAGGTGTTTCAATCAAAATTTGAGTCTGCTGTTGTTTTGCTGATACCTGCTCCCATTGTTTGAGTTGTTTCGCCCTGGCGTCTGGTTTGACGGGCGCATAGCCGTGAAAGGCGAATCGTTGTCCATCTAGGCCGCTTGCCATTAACCCCAGCAAAATAGAGGAAGGGCCGACCCAGGGCTTGACCAAAAAGCCAAGCGCGTGGGCGAGCGTCACCACGCGTGCACCCGGATCGGCCACGGCGGGGCAACCGGCTTCAGAGACCAGTCCAATACTGGCACCCCGCTCGATAGGCGCTAACCATTGCTTGAGCATGGCGTCATCTGTTTTGTTCGTCAGGGTTTGGATATTTATATTTTGCAGAGGCTGGGTGAGATCGAGAAGCTTTAAAAAAGCCCTGGCTGTCTTGGCGTTTTCGGCAATGAAGTGATCCAACTTTGCCGCCTGAGCCTGAACCTCACGCGGTAACCAATGGTCGATAGGACTGCCAGACACGCCAACCGGAATGAGGTGCAGCGCGCCAGTCGGTTTCGTGGGGGAGTCAATGGGATTGGGGTGCATGAGCAAGGTGACGCAAAGAAGTTAGGAAAATACGGTTGATGACAAGCCCTAGCTAGGCGATTCGACAAGCGGCTCGACAAGGGGGTCAATACCGATTCGCGTGAGCATGGCAGTCAACATGATCAAAGGCAAGCCAACAATACTGGTGGGATCATCGCTTGATAGGCTGTTAAGCAGGGAAATGCCCAGCCCTTCAGCTTTTGCGCTGCCGGCGGTATCGTAAGGCTCCTCTTGGCGCAAATAGTACTCAATTTGCGCGTGACTAAGTTTTCTGAAGTGAGCTCGGCATTGGCTGACCCTTCTTTGCTGGAAGCCAGGCGCGATCACAGTCACCGCGCTCGAAAAAATACCGACTTGTCCGGAAAGCCGGGCCAATTGAGCTGCAGCAGCGTGGTGAGTGCCTGGCTTGCCTAAGGTGTCCCCCTGCAAATCGAGTACTTGATCGGCTCCGATCACCACAGCCCCGGGCCATTGCTCAGCCACTTTGAACGCTTTTTGATGCGATAGGCGCAGCGCCGTTGCCACCGGTGGTTCGCCTTCCTGTCTGGTTTCATCGATGTCTGGCGATTGCGTCTCGAAGGCAAGCCCCAAGCGTGCCAACATCTCGGCACGGTATCTAGAGCTTGAGGCGAGGAGCAGTGGTCTGGTATCTTGAATTTGGCGCACGAGCATTTGTTATGTTTGGGCTTTTGGCGTTATGATAGCTGGCTTTGCAAGCTTTAGGCGGCCGTGGCTAGGCTCAAGCCCACAACGAATCGAGGATGGTAGCAGTGGAGTCCGACGATCCAATCAACATCTGGTTGTCAGACAATGCGTGGCGAGAGTCTTGTCAAGCGCATTGGGGTCTGCCTAAACGCTTTGATTTGATGCGGTTTGCAAGAGATGGGCAACAGATTCAGGGCGCTTTCGGCTTGATGAGTGCGAAGCGTTTGTTGGAAGATCTGCCAGAGCAAACGGTTGTGAAAAACCTTGCAGGGGTACCGGCCGATTCGTCTGGCGTCATCTGGTTCGAGTTGGCTGGTCATTGTGAAGTCGGTCGGTCACCTCAGGTCAGACTCAAGGCGCAAGCAAAGCTAGCATGGATTTGTCAGCGTTGTATGCAGCCCATGTGGCAATGGGTCAACGAGTCTGTTTTGTTTGATGTGGTGCGTCGAGAAAGGCCCATTAATCAAAACACGGAAGGCGAACCGTTGGATAGCGACGTGCCAGAAGAACTGGTTACTGACCCTGCGTTTGACCTTTGCGCGTTGATAGAGGATCAATTGATCTTGGCATTACCCTATGTCCCTAAACACGATAGCTGCGAGTCTGCAGCGCCCGTGGTTATGGATGAGCCTGAAGAACCCAAGGTTTCACCCTTTAAGGGATTAGCAGCACTGAAGCGCCGGTGAAAGTCGGTGAAGGTTCGTCTTAAATTTATTTTGATTGTGAGCGCGTTACAATACCGGTCACTTTAGGAGTCGTTATGGCTGTCCAGCAGAACAAAAAATCATCATCCAAGCGCGGTATGCACCGCTCGCATGACTTTATTTCAACACCGCCGACGGCGATCGAACCCAACACAGGTGAGCTTCACCTGCGTCACCACATCAGCCCAAACGGCTTTTATCGTGGCCGCAAGGTTTTAAAAACCAAGTCAGACGAGTAAGCTGAGTTTTTACTCAGGTTAGGGGCGGCTTGTTCACCCCAATAAATCCGTGACTACTCCCATTTGCATCGCGATTGATTGCATGGGCGGTGATTTTGGTATGCCGGTGACATTACCGGCGGCCTTGTCGTTTGCCAAGCAGTCATCTCACGTCAGTTTGTTGCTCGTTGGCCGGCAGGCGGAACTCGAGCGCGAGCTCGCCAAGTTGCGCCGGCCCGACGACGGCATCGCCGACGACCAGCTCACCGTCTTGCACGCCTCTGAAGTCGTTGAAATGGACGACGCGGTTGAAGTGGCGATGCGGCGCAAGAAAGACTCCTCAATGCGGGTGGGTATCGAAGCCGTTAAAGAAGGGCGGGCCCAGGCTTTGGTGTCGGCTGGGAATACCGGCGCACTGATGTCGATCTCCCGATACCTGCTAAAAACCCTAGACGGTATTGATCGCCCGGCCATCGCAGCCGCGTTGCCCAATCAAAAAGGCACGGCAACGACCGTGCTCGACTTGGGAGCCAACGTTGACTGTTCGGCTGAGCATTTATTGCAATTCGCCATCATGGGAACGGCTTTGGTTCAAGACGGCCATACCGGTCCTTTGCCATCAGTGGGTCTATTGAATATTGGCGAAGAAATCATCAAAGGCAATGAAGTGGTCAAGCAAGCCGCCGAATTGCTTAGAGCCAGTTCACTTAACTTCCAAGGAAACGTTGAAGGCAACGATATTTTCAGCGGTACAGTGGACGTGGTGGTGTGCGATGGTTTTGTTGGTAATGTGGTGCTGAAATCGGCAGAAGGGATGTCGCATATGCTCGGCAGCATGATTCAGGAGGAGTTCCACCGAAATCCTTTGACAATGTTAGCTGGCCTTGCAGCAAGACCCGTTTTAAATAGGTTTCGCCGTCGGGTTGACAATCGCCGCTATAACGGCGCAGCACTTTTGGGGTTGAAAGGCGTGGTATTCAAGAGCCACGGCGCCGCTGATGAATACGCATTCAAAAATGCGCTGCAACGGGCGCATGACGCAGTGACCTCCGATCTGCTACAAAGGATTTCAACCACGGTTACTGGTTTGACTCAGCACCCCGATCAGTTGGGTGCGCGGATTTTGGCGAACAACAACCCATGACCTATCCAACTATTTACGCTCGAGTCACCGCGACAGGCCATTACTTGCCGTCGCGCGTTGTTACCAATGAGGCGTTAGCGAAGACTCTAGCCAAAGATGGTGTGGAGACAACGGACGAGTGGATAGCGACTCGAACCGGTATTCGGCAAAGGCATTTAGCCGCCGAAGGTGAAATGACGAGTGATTTGGCCGTTCAAGCGGCTTTAAATGCGTTGGAGCAGGCGGGTAAGTCCGCTGAGGCCCTCGACTTAATCATCGTTGCTACCTCGACACCAGACATGGTCTTTCCGAGCACGGCTTGTTTGGTGCAAGCCAAGCTGGGTAATCACGGGGCCGCCGCGTTTGATGTGCAAGCCGTGTGTAGTGGATTTGTATATGCCCTAACAACCGCTGACAGCTTTATCCGCTGTGGACGTGCCAAATGCGCACTGGTCATCGGTGCGGAAGTCTTCTCCAATATCTTGGATTGGCAAGACCGAGGCACATGTGTGCTGTTCGGAGATGGTGCCGGTGCGGTGTTACTAGAAGCCAGTGATGAGCCCGGCGTTCAGGCGGCGCAATTAAACGCGGATGGAAGCCTGTCAAATATCTTGTGTACTGCAGGCAATGTGGCCCATGGCAAGGTTGTGGGAGATCCATTTCTGCGTATGGACGGTCAGGCAGTTTTTAAGAAAGCCATTTCAGTGCTAGAGAAATCCGCTCGAGACACGGTGCAAGAAGCGAATTTGACGCTGCAAGATATCGACTGGCTGATTCCACACCAAGCCAACTTACGTATATTGACATCGCTCGCCAAAAAGCTGGGGATGGATATCGACAAGGTCATTGTGACCTTGGATAAACATGCTAATACTTCAGCAGCTAGTGTGCCCTTGGCATTGGATGTCGCTTGTCGCGATGGTCGTGTCAAGCCAGGCGATGAAATATTGCTTCAAGGCGTGGGTGGCGGTTTCACCTGGGGCTCCGTCGTTGTACGCATGTGAGTAGATGAGCGCGCATGAAGGCATTAATAAGAGGAATGACATGAAGTTTGCAATGGTTTTTCCGGGGCAGGGGTCCCAAGCGGTTGGCATGTTAGATGTTTGGGCTGGGAATACGGCCGTTGCAGACACATTGCAACAGGCCGATGCAGCGCTAGGTGAAGATCTGTCAGGGCTGATTGCGAATGGCCCGGCCGAAAACTTGAACCTGACGACCAATACCCAACCGGCGATGTTGGCCGCCTCGGTGGCGATGCTTGCCGCGTGGCGCGCTGCAGGTGGTCCGCCCGCTGATTTAATGGCTGGACACAGCCTAGGTGAATATGCCGCCTTAACCGCGGCCGATGCGATCGATTTCGCAGATGCGATTCGTCTGGTTCGTGTGAGGGCTGATGCGATGCAAGCGGCTGTGCCTGTGGGTACGGGAGCCATGGCGGCTATTCTAGGACTGGAAGACGAGGCTGTACTGGCGGTTTGTGAGCAGGCCTCCCAAGGTGAAGTGGTTGAGGGCGTCAATTTCAATGCGCCTTCTCAGGTCGTGATTGCAGGCCATAAGGCGGCTGTTGAGCGTGCCATGGAAAAAGCCAAGGCGGCGGGCGCAAAGCGTGCCGTGTTGCTGCCCGTTTCGGCGCCTTTTCATGCCAGCTTATTAAAACCCGCTGCTGCTGTCCTATCCTCAGCTTTAAGCCACATCGAACTGCGCGAGCCCAAGACACCGGTGATTCACAATGTTGATGTACAAATGCATCGTGAGCCGTCCGACATCGCGCAAGCGCTCGTGGATCAAGCTTGGCACCCCGTGCGCTGGGTGCAAACCATTGAAGCCATGGCACAACGAGGCGTTACCCATGTCGTTGAATGCGGCCCAGGAAAGGTGCTTAGTGGCATGGTCAAGCGTATTGATGGATCGATGACTGTTTTATCGGTCACGGATCCCGTATCCATGCAGGCCGCCATCGATGCGCTTAAATGAATCTAGGATGACATTTCAAGACAGTGTTTCAATAAACCAAGGACACAAAACATGGAACTGAAAGACAAAGTGGCATTGGTCACGGGGGCTTCCAGGGGGATTGGTAAGGCCATTGCCACGGCCTTGGCGGCTCAGGGTGCCACGGTGATAGGCACGGCGACCACCGAGAGCGGCGCACAGGCCCTGAATGAATGGTTGTCAGCGGCAGGTGGTCGTGGGGTCGCTTTGGACGTGAATGACGCTGAGGCGGTTTCTGCGCTTGTGGAAGGTTTGAATAAAGAGCACTCAGGACCCCATATTCTGGTAAATAACGCAGGCATCACGCGTGACAATCTTGCCATGCGCATGAAGGACGATGAGTGGGATGCGGTGCTAGAAACTAATTTGAGCAGTGTGTTTCGCTTGAGCCGTGCTGTGATACGCCCCATGATGAAGGCCCGCTGGGGTCGAATTATCAACATTACTTCAGTGGTGGGCGCAAGTGGCAATGCTGGCCAAGCGAACTATGCCGCCGCCAAGGCAGGGGTTGCCGGCATGACCCGTGCCCTCGCTCGGGAGCTAGGCAGTCGCGACATCACCGTAAATTGTGTGGCACCGGGTTTTATTGAGACCGACATGACCCGTGCCCTGAGTAATGATCAAACGGCCGCGCTCTTGGGGCAAATTCCCTTGGGACGACTCGGTGCGCCGGCCGACATTGCCCACGCGGTCACTTTTTTGGCATCACCGCAAGCAGAGTACATTACGGGTACGACCTTGCACGTGAACGGCGGCATGTACATGGCGTGAGCTTTTCCGCTCGCGCTTAGCTATAATAGATATGATTTTTTCCCCACTGGAGATATGAATGGAAAGCATCGAACAGCGAGTCAAGAAGATCGTCGCTGAGCAACTTGGCGTCAATGAAGCCGAGATTAAGAATGAATCTTCATTTCTTGACGATCTCGGTGCCGATTCGCTCGACATGGTTGAATTGGTCATGGCTCTCGAGGATGAGTTTGAGACAGAGATTCCTGACGAGGAAGCCGAGAAAATCACGACAGTTAAGCAAGCCATTGACTATATCGAGTCAAACTCGAAGTGATGATTTTTGGTTGCTGTCGTGTCTAAGGACGCGTCAGCCGACTTCGGTGTCACGTCAACCGGCGTAGATATCTCGTCGACCGGCGGTTGAGGGGTTTCATGTGCGGGCTGTCTTAGGATTTTCCTTGGGGTTCGGTGCGTTGGCGTACCCAACCGCTTTTTTTTATGTGGTCGACCCGTTTGGTAGGTAGTGAGTTAGCTGCCAAGTTGTAATTTTTGGGTTTGTTAGGTTTTTTACACTCGGGAGTAAATCTTGAAGCGACGAGTTGTGATCACTGGCCTCGGCATCGTTTCCCCCGTCGGCAATGATGTCGATACGGCATGGGACAACGTAATCAACGGACGCAGTGGCATCGGGCGTATTTCCCGGTTTGACCCTGCAGATTTCAATTCACACATTGCAGGTGAGGTGAAAGAGTTTGATGTGACTGCTTACCTGCCTGCCAAGGAAGCCCGCCAGATGGATACGTTCATCCACTACGGCATCGCCGCGGGCATTCAGGCGTGGCGTGATTCTGGGCTAGAGGCCACCGAACAAAACGCCGAGCGTTTGGGAGTGATTGTGGGCTCAGGCATTGGTGGCCTGCAACGGATTGAGGAAACGCAAAAAGAATATCTTGAGCGCGGTGCCAGACGGATATCTCCTTTTTTTGTGCCAGCCTCGCTGATCAATCTGGTTTCGGGTCAGCTCTCCATCATGTTAGGACTGAAAGGACCGTCTTATGCCGTCGTATCGGCCTGCACGACTGGACTGCATTCGATTGGTGATGCTGGTCGTTTAATTGAGTATGGCGATGCAGATGTCATGATGGCTGGTGGCACCGAATCGACCGTCTCACCCTTGGGTATCGGCGGGTTCGCAGCCATGAGGGCTTTGTCGACACGCAATGACGACCCAACCACGGCTTCGCGGCCTTGGGACACAGATCGAGATGGTTTTGTGCTTGGCGAGGGCGCTGGCGTTTTGGTGTTGGAAGAGTACGAGCATGCCAAGCGTCGGGGTGCCAAGATTTACGGCGAGCTAGCGGGATATGGCATGAGTTCGGACGCCTTCCACATCACGGCGCCGGATCAAGATGGTCCTCGTCGCGGCATTGAGATGGCGTTGCGAAATGGTGGGTTGCGTGCAGAAGATATTTCTTACGTGAACGCGCACGGCACATCCACGCCACTCGGTGATAAAAATGAAACAGATGCGCTCAAATTGGCATTTGGTGACCACGCCAAAAAACTGGTGGTCAATTCCACAAAATCGATGACAGGGCATTTATTGGGTGCCGCGGGCGGTATAGAAGCGGTATTCACGACATTGGCCGTGCACCATCAAATCTCGCCACCAACGATTAATATCTTCAACCAGGACCCCGAGTGCGATTTGGACTATTGTGCCAACACCGCCCGTGAGATGGCTATCGACGTTGCCTTATCGAATTCTTTCGGTTTTGGTGGTACCAACGGTTCCATGGCAGTCAAGCGCGTTTGATGTCGGGCGATCAAGCCGTTCAGTCAATGACTGTTGAGGGGGCGCTCTTAGGGGCGCCCTTGTCGATACAGCTGTTGCAGTATTGCTTCTACTTGTTATGGGTAACGGCAGTGGTTGGTAGTTTGTTCTACTTGGGCTTTGAATGGCTTCCTATTTTTGTGGTTTCCTTAGGGCTGCTCGCCTTCTGGATCTTTATCCGCAACCGCGAACGGTTCAAGCAGCTCAGCGAACCACCCATCCTACGGGCGACGCCGCAGGCGTTTTTTTTGTCGTCTGATCTGCCTATGGTTGTGCAGCGCGTCACGCGGCATTGGTCGGGGATGACGCTTACCTTGAGACCCGATAAGGCACTGTCCGTGAACCAACACCCTCAAAAAAATCGGATCACTATTTGGCGTGCTCGTTGGAGCCGTGATGACTATCGCCGTTTGTCGGTGCTGGTTAACTGGCAGCTTAGAGGCAGCGCGTGAGCGAGCGACAAGCAGATGCTGAGTTGGTGGCTCGTGTCCAACAGGGTGACAAGGCTGCCTTTGATTTGTTGGTCTTGAAGTACCAGCGCAAGATTCTGCGCTTGTTATCGCGCATGCTGCGTGATCAATCGGATATTGAAGACGTGATGCAAGAGGCCTTTATCAAGGCTTATCGTGCGTTGCCGCAATTTAGGGGCGAAAGTGCCTTTTACACCTGGCTATATAGGATCGCCATCAATACCGCACGCAATTGGATGTCATCGCAGGGCCGTCGGCCTAGTTCACCAAATGGAAATCAAACCGAAGAAGGTGAAACTTTTAGCGAGATTGATAACCTAACCGACAACAACACACCCGAATCGATGTTGGCAAGCCGAGAAATCGCCGAGTCAGTTAATGCGACGATCCAAGACTTACCGGCTGAATTGAGAACAGCCATTGTTTTGCGTGAGATCGATGGTTTGAGTTATGAGGAAATCGCTGAGACGATGTCCTGCCCGATTGGCACGGTTCGTTCTCGAATTTTTCGAGCACGCGAGGCCATTGCAGCAAAGTTACGACCGATCCTCGACCAACATGGCGACCGAAGATGGTAAGGAATACTTGATATGAAGCAATCACTCAATGTTGACCAATCGGTGACTGCAGCCGATACAGATGAATCAGCAGTGCGGTTATCTGCTCTCTTTGATGGTGAGCTTAATGACGGCGAGACTCTACAGGACTTGTCGGCCCACAAACGCGACTGGGCTGTCTACGCATTGATTGGCGAGTCTTTGACACAGCCACCGACAACCGCAGCGACTCAATCACCGTCTGCTGAGTTCAGTCGTCGCCTGGCGGCTGCCCTAGAGCGCGAACCAGCGCACCGTGGTGTATCGCAACCACGGGTGCAGCTCCCAGCGCCCGATCTGAATCCTAAGCGACGCACCAAATGGTTTGCCTGGCCGGGATTGGCAATGGCGGCTGCAGTTGCCACTGTGGTGTGGGTTGCGCAGCCTTTGTTTATCGAAGAGCAAGCCATCCCCCTTGCTACTGTCAGCCCAACCGATACCGGCAACGGCATGGCTGTCCGTGACTATGCCAATGCTCATCGCCACTTCTCTGGGCCACTGGCCGTTCGTCAAGCGTCGTTTGAACCTGAGGCACGAGAATGAAACGAGCGGCAGGACCAGACTTGATAAAGGCTTGGTGCACCGCATTGGCCGTGCTTTTGGTGGCCATGTCAGTGAGTTTTTCGTTTAGCACAGCGGTTCTGGCCCAGACATCATCGAATGGACTGACGGTGAAGAATCCCGCTGATGCCAAAGCGTTGCTTGAGGGGATACAGTCCGCAGCCAAGCGGCTGAACTACCAAGGTGTGTTTTCTCAACAGCGCGATGGTGTGGTGCATGCGTTTCGCATGACCCATCGTTTTGATGGTGAGCGCGAAGAAGAGTTGTTAGAGGTATTGGATAACAGTCCGCGCGAGTACTGGCGTGTCGATGATGAAGTGCACTGCTTGATGCCAGAGCAACGGACGATCGTGACCGAGTCGCAAAGACAGGAGCGTTTTCCGGCGCTCTTGATGGGCGAGTTATCCGAGTTTTCAAGGTATTACGAGGTGAGCGTTGAGCCAACCCCAGGGCGGGTGGCGGGTCGTCGTTGCTTGCTGATTGATATCGAACCCAAAGATGAGCACCGACCTCGTTACCGTTTGTGCGCGGATGAGGAGAGCGGTTTATTGTTAAAAGCCCAGTTGCTCAATCACCAAGGCAATGTCTTGGAACAAATTGCTTTCGGGCAGGTCCAGATTGGTCAGGTCATCCCAGATGACGCGCTAGCCCGCAGTTGGTCAACAGAGGGTTGGCAGCGCGTCGATCGCAAGCCCACGCCAATCGACTTCCAGGAAATGGGTTGGGATTACACGGTGCCGCCCGGTTTTTCACCCGTGATGCAAATACGTCGCCAATTCAATGACGGCAGGGAAGTCAATCAAATGATATTGACGGACGGATTAGCAAGTATGTCTATGTTCATTGAACCTTATCAAAAAAATCTGTCCCAACATCAATGGGAAGGGGCGAGTCAAGCGGGTTCCATTAATCTGTATGGTCAGCGAGTCGATGATTCGTGGGTGGTTGTTGTGGGCGAGGTGCCCGCGCCGACTGTTTATGCGTTGGCTCAATCGGTGGATCGCCGTGATACGCCGCTTGCCAAGTGAGGTTTCAGCAGAGTCTGCAGCGAGGCTTGCTGCAAGATTGGTCGTGATCTTCAGAAAATTAAAACGGAGTTGATAATGCAAAACCGTGATATCGCAGCGATGCGAATTCAAACGCACAAGACCCAAGCTTGGCGTCTATTACGCCGCTTGATGTTTGTCACGATTATTGCTGTCGGGTTTTGGCAGCTGAGTATGAGTCAAGCTCAAGCCAACACGGCGGGCTTGCCTGACTTCACTGGTATTGTTGAAAAAGCCGAGAATGCGGTCGTTAACATCAGAACAACCTCGACTGTAAGCGCGGGCGGCCGATCGGGTCGTGACCCTTACGAAATGTTCCGTTGGTTCTTTGGGCCTGATTTTGAGCCACCGGGTGGCGCGCCCGATCAAAGAGGCGAGCCGAGATCAGAGCAAGAGCCACGCTCCGTGCCTCGCGGTGTCGGATCAGGTTTTTTTATCTCTGAAGACGGTGCCATCCTCACCAACCACCACGTCATTGACGGTGCGACCGATATTTTTGTGACACTGACTGACGGTCGAGAATTCGAGGCTGAAGTCGTTGGCAGTGATGCCCGCACGGACGTTGCACTCATTAAAATCGATGCCGAGGGTATGGTGACATTGCCCATCGGCAGCGCTCAGAACCTAAAGAAGGGTCAGTGGGTTTTGGCGATTGGGTCACCATTTGGGCTAGAGTCGACAGTCACTGCAGGCATTGTCAGTGCCATTGGGCGTGAAACCGGTGACTACTTGCCATTCATTCAGACAGACGTGGCTGTTAATCCAGGCAATTCTGGCGGACCTTTGTTGGATTTATCCGGTGAAGTGGTCGGGATCAACGCTCAGATTGTCTCGCGTAGCGGCGGTTTTATGGGTATTTCGCTCGCTATCCCGATCGATGAGGCGACACAAGTCGCGGCGCAATTGCAGGCGGACGGTAAAGTCACCCGTGGACGAATCGGTGTACAAATCGGCGAAGTGAGCAATGACGTGGCCTTGGCTAGCGGGCTAGAGGACACAACGGGTGCCATGGTTAGCCGAGTTGCCCCAGACGGGCCAGCGGCTGAAGCGGGCGTTGAAGCAGGCGACATTATTCTTTCGTTTGATGGCAAACCTATTACCAAATGGTCAGATTTGCCGCGGGTTGTGGGTAGTACCAAGCCTGGCGAAGTGGTGGACATGATGGTGTGGCGCAAAGGCGAGTCGGTCAATTTGACCATCACCGTTGGCGAAATGCCTTCGAGTGAACCGGTTGCTTCAGCACCAACAACGCCAGCACCGTCGGAGCCACCCGGTCAAACGGCCTTGGGCCTTACAGTGGTCAACTTGACGGATCAAGAGCGTCAGGCGCTAGACATCAGCAGCGGCGTCAAAGTTACGGAATCGAGCGGTGTCGGCGCGGGCGCTGGCATCATCGCTGGTGATATTGTTTTAACCATCGGCAATGTGGATGTGGCGAGCGCCGAACAGTTTGTTCAGCTTGCCAACCAAGCCCAATCGGGTAAGCCTTTGGGCATGATGGTGCAGCGCAACGGCCAAACACAGTGGATTCTGGTGAAGCCGAAGAAATAGTGCCTGATCAGGTTAAAATACGAGGCGTTTAATGCGGCGAGGGGGCGTTTAATGCGCCCCCTCGCTTTTAGTGACAGCCAAACGTGTACCGCGTCGGGCTGAGCACCCGGCAGGCGATCTGACGGTTCTCTTACCTTTCATTGGGTTATATGCAGCACATCCGGAATTTTTCGATCATCGCGCACATCGATCACGGTAAATCCACTTTGGCCGACCGCATTATTCAGACTTGTGGCGGCTTGGCGGGTCGTGAGATGTCTGCGCAGGTGCTCGATTCGATGGATATCGAACGCGAGCGTGGTATCACGATCAAGGCGCAGACAGCGTCGTTGCTCTATAAAGCCAAAGACGGTCATGAATACCAGTTCAATCTGATTGATACCCCGGGTCATGTCGACTTCTCATACGAGGTTAGCCGGTCATTGTCCGCCTGCGAGGGAGCTCTGTTGGTGGTTGATGCCTCACAAGGCGTTGAGGCGCAAACAGTGGCCAACTGTTATACCGCCATCGAGCTTGGTGTTGAAGTGCTGCCTGTGCTCAACAAAATGGATTTGCCTCAAGCCAATCCTGAAGGCGCCCGCGCCGAAATTGAAGATGTGATTGGTATTGACGCGTCCGACGCCATCGCGGCGAGCGCCAAGACGGGCCTGGGAATTGACGAAATTCTTGAGGCCATCGTACACAAAGTACCACCACCTGTTGGCGATCCCGAGGCGCCTCTGCAAGCCCTGATTATCGACTCATGGTTCGATAATTACGTGGGCGTGGTGATGCTCGTGCGAGTGGTCAATGGCACGCTTAAGCCCAAGGACAAAATTCGTTTCATGGCTACTGGCGCAACCCATGGATGTGAACACTTGGGTGTGTTCACGCCCAAGTCACTACCTCGTACAGCGTTGTCTGCGGGTCAAGTGGGTTTTGTCATCGCTGGTATCAAGGAATTGAAAGACGCCAAAGTGGGTGACACCATCACGCATGCCGCCAAATCGTGTCAGGCGCCTTTGCCTGGTTTCAAAGAGGTTCAGCCGCAAGTATTTGCCGGTTTGTACCCCATTGAAAGCAGCGAATATGATCACTTGAGAGATTCGCTAGAAAAGCTCAAGCTCAACGATTCTGCGTTGATGTATGAGCCAGAGGTTTCTCAAGCGCTCGGGTTTGGCTTTCGCTGCGGGTTCTTGGGGTTGTTGCACATGGAAATCGTGCAAGAGCGTCTTGAACGAGAATTTAAAATCGACATCATCACGACCGCACCATCCGTGGTCTATGAGGTTGAGTTAAATGATGGTGAGGTGGTGAACATTGAAAGCCCCTCCAGGATGCCAGAGGTCGGCAAGATCAGTGCGATCCGAGAGCCCGTTGTCGAAGTTACCTTGTTCATGCCCCAAGACTATGTTGGGCCGGTGATGACTCTTTGCAATCAAAAGCGCGGTGTCCAGTTGGATATGAGCTACCACGGCCGCCAGGTGCATCTAAAGTATGAAATCCCACTCGCTGAGATCGTGCTCGATTTTTTTGATAAGTTGAAATCGGTCTCACGTGGGTATGCGTCGATGGATTATGAATTCCTTGAAAATCGGATCTCGGATGTGGTCAAAGTTGACGTGTTGATCAACAGCGATCGAGTCGATGCGTTATCGACGATTTGTCACCGCTCTAACGCCCGCTATCGTGGTCGCGAGATGGTCTCAAAAATGAGGGAGATGATCCCTCGTCAAATGTACGATGTGGCTATTCAAGCGGCCATTGGTGCTGAGATTGTCGCTCGCGAAAACGTCAAGGCACTGCGCAAGAACGTTTTGGCGAAGTGCTATGGTGGCGATGTTAGTCGTAAAAAGAAACTGCTCGAGAAACAAAAAGCCGGTAAGAAGCGCATGAAACAAGTGGGCAGCGTGGAAATTCCGCAAGAGGCCTTCCTTGCCATCTTGCAGGTCGAAGACAGATAGAGGCAGAGGAAGAGAGGGCATGGAATTAATGAAGGTAACAGGACGACAACCGCGATGAGCTGGAACTTTTCATTGATTCTGTTTGTGGCGCTCGTGATCACGAGCTTGATCTGGTTCATTGACGTGCTTTTCATGCGTAAAAAGCGCGGAAAAGATAGCAAACGGCCTTGGTGGGTCGAGTATGGGGCCAGTTTTTTCCCAGTGCTCCTTTTCGTGTTTGTATTGCGATCGTTTATTGTGGAACCCTTTCGGATTCCGTCGGGTTCTATGCTGCCGACCTTGCAGTCAGGCGACTTAATCCTAGTGAACAAGTATACGTATGGCCTACGTTTGCCTATCGTGCACAACAAGATCCTGCCGCTAGGTGAGCCTGAGCGGGGAGACGTGATGGTGTTTCGCTATCCCGTTGATCCTCAGGTGGACTACATCAAGCGTGTCATTGGTTTGCCGGGTGATGAGGTGGCTTACCTCAACAAGCGATTGTTTTTAAACGGAAAAGAAGTGCCAACGGTAAGGGATGGCGACTTTTTTGAACCAGACCGCATCGCTTACACCGCGCAGTATATAGAAAATTTAGGCGATGTTGAGAACAAAATACTGCTAGATAGGAGCGATAGACAGGTTTTAAGACCTGTTTGGCGTTTCCCTTACCGCGAGAACTGCGATTTTCGGCCTGACGGTCTGGTTTGCACCGTGCCAGAGGGTAGTTACTTTATGATGGGTGATAACCGCGACAACAGTTTGGATAGCAGGTTCTGGGGTTTCGTGCCGGCATCACACATCGTTGGGAAAGCGTTTTTTATCTGGATGAACTTTTCTGAACCCAGTCGTATCGGTCGCTTCCACTAATGCCGGGCGACTTGGGCTTGGCTTGGGATAATTGGTACTGATCGATGTCCGTTTCACCACTTGAGCAAGTGTTGCATTACACCTTTGAAAATAAGGCGTTGCTTGAGCTCGCCTTGACC
>Ga0102945_1000160_pt1 | contig 21287 bp, 21 predicted proteins | sample SalPonred_H2O_MG_FD_78207 | JGI IMG/M metagenome (GOLD analysis project Ga0102945, IMG submission 78207) | Salt pond water microbial communities from South San Francisco under conditions of wetland restoration - Salt Pond MetaG R2_restored_H2O_MG ...
CAATAAGTTGAATAAAGAACTTATCAACGACATTATTGATACTGAAATCTACTATTACCAAGTAGCATTGACCGAAACAAAGTCAAATCTATATGGTGAGGGTAAAGATAAGGTATTTAACCAACCCATTAAGATTCCTTGTTTGATTGAGCGTAACCAATCATCCCAAGTATCGGATGACTTTGGTCAATCATACACTCGTGAGGTTCAGTTTAGATTTTTACGTGATACTTTAGTTGAAAAGGAACTTGTACCCGAGGTTGGTGACATTATCCAATGGAATGGTGAATACCACTTAATTGATGCACAATACTCTTACCAATACTTCGCAGGTAAGAATCCAACAACTTGGGATGGTGGTGAAACACAAGGTCTTAATGTATCTATTATATGTGATGCACACGTTACAAGACAAACAACAATTAGATTGGTTGATAATTATAAAGGTAATTCGAGACAAAACGATAACGAAGTACCATTAGGACTATAAGATGGCAAGTAAGTATAGAAACGAAGACAAGTCGAAACCAAACCTTACTCAAACTCAATCTTCTACTTCAGAAGATGTGAAATTGAATAAGGCAAAGCAACTTCGTAGAGACCAAGATAACGTAAAGAACGTTTCGGTTGGTATTTACGATATTGACTCTGCATTTTCTAACTTCTTACAAAATGATGTTAAACCTACTATCGAAGATGATGGTAGATTCTATCCAGTTCCAGTAATGTACGCATCTCCAGAGAAATGGGCATCTGCTCAAAGAGATGGGTTTATGAAAGATGATAATGGGATGATGTTAACCCCAGTAATCTCTTTTAAAAGAAACAATCTTTCAATCAATACGGATTTAGCAAAGTTAAAAGTTGCTGAGAACGAAGATACACATCAAATGTTCGAAAGAACTTACACCAAAGTAAATAGATACGACCAATTCTCAGTTTTAACTGGTCAGACTCCAAAAAAAGAATATATGTCGGTTGAAAGACCTGATTATGTAAATTTGGAGTATGAAGTGGTTGTATGGTGTGATTATATGGAGCAGGTCAATAAGATTGTAGAACAAATCGTGTTTTTCCAAGGCCGTTCATTTGGTGATAGATACAAATTCGTAATCAAAGGTGACTCTTACTCATTTGAAACCATTTCAGAGATGGGTCAAGATAGAATTACTAAAGCAAGTATCAATCTCACTGCTAAAGCATACATCGTTCCAGAATATGCAGCGATGTCTAACAATACTAAACGTAGAATATCAGTTGGTAAGGTATCTTGGGGTGAGAGTCCAAAATTAGGTGGAAATGAGTCCTACCCAACCATAGGTAATGAATAATATTTACATATTTATATAATAGAACAAAAAACATAAGGTTATGGAAGAAAAGACAATAATTCAATTCTCTCAAGAAGAGGTGAACAAAATCCAAGAGTTTCAACAAAAAGTAATAACCACCAATACAAGAATTGGTGAAATCGAACTACAAATCCACGGATTAGAGCAGGAGTTCCAATCGTTGAAAAACGAGAAGCAATCGTTGATTGATGGATACACTACTTTAAGACAACAAGAAATGGAATTGAGTGCAGAATTGAAAGATAAATATGGTGAGGGTACTTACGATATTAATACAAATCAATTCACACCTACAAAATAAGTAGTCGTTTCCCTATTTTTTGGTGTATTTATTATAAGGAAAACCAAATTTTAGAATTTAGGAGAAAATAATGGCTGAAAGAATTGTAAGTCCTGGCGTATTTACACGAGAAAAAGACCTCTCATTCCTACCTGTGGGTATTGGTGAGATTGGTGCTGCTCTTATCGGGCAATCAATCAAAGGACCTGCTTTCGTTCCAACGAAGGTAGAATCGTTTAATGAATTCCAACAAAAGTTCGGTGGTCTTACTGAAGATTCATATCTTCCGTATACTGCTCAATCTTACTTAGAAGAAGCAGGTACTGCAACTATCGTAAGAGTATTAGGACAAAGCGGATATACTGCAAAACCATTAGCATTGGTAATGTCTTCATCTCAAGGTGAGTTTGTAGGTGCAGTTCTTCATCCAACTACAACATCGAATGGTGGTGATTTTGGTAATGTTGCAACAACAGTAGGTGCTGAAGCAAGTGCATCTTCATTCATATTAACACTAAGTGGTAGTTTAGTTGATGAGCAAAGTGTATCTGCATCCCTAAACCCATCGGATGCTAATTATATCACGAAAATATTCGGATATGCACCTAAATCTTCTAAAGATGCTTACACATTCCTAAACTTCTCAACTTTCCAATCTGCATCATTTGCAACTGGTGAGATGGTATCCGCATCATTGCAGGAAGTGAATGTTGATTACACTAAAGCATACCAAGAGGCTGCAACTCCTTGGATTAAATCTCAAAAAGTTGGTGGTGTTGCTACTGATTTGATTAAATTCCATACACTATCTCACGGTAACTCTACTAACTACGAATTCAAAGTAGGTATTACTAATGTTAGACCAGCTTCAGAGGTGCCAGGTTCTGAATATGGAACATTTAGTGTAATCGTAAGAAGAGTTGATACAGCTAAGATTCCTAATTCAATCTTTGGACAAGGTGTTCAAGATTCTGATGTTAGACCAAACATTGTAGAAGAGTTCCAAGGTGTAAACCTTGACCCTAACTCACCAAACTACATCAAGAGAGTAATTGGTGACAAATATATTACAGTTGATGTTAATGGTAAATTGACATCTAATGGTGACTATCCTAACGCATCTGCTCATATTAGAGTAGAAGTTTCTGCTGATGTTGATAGTGGTGCTATTGATTCAACACTTGTACCATTTGGATTTGGTGCTGTAACATCACCATTACACTCAACGTACAACCTACCTGCTCCAACTTACAATGTATCACAATCAATTTCAAGTGAATACAACAAGAGAGCATTCTTAGGTTACTCGTTCGATTTCTCAACAACTGATAACTTGAACTTCCTACAACCACTTCCAGATGCAAATACTGAAGAAGTTGGTTCTGACTTTGATTTGGCTGATTGTGAGTCAAATGGTTCTCCAATTGCATTATCATCTGATTTGGATGCTAAGAAATTCTTAGTACCATTCCAAGGTGGTTTCGATGGATACGAGCCAAATAGAGTAGTAAACGTAGGTTCAGCAATTGTTGCTGGTAATAACCAAGGTTTTGATATGTCATCTGCTACGGCAGCCGGAACGGTTGCTTATAGAAAAGCAATTGACACAGTATCAAATCCTGATGAGTTCGATATCAATATGATTGCACTTCCAGGTGTTATCAATAGACTACACTCTTCAGTAACTACTTACGCTAAAGATATGTGTGAGGATAGATTGGATTGTTTCTATGTAATGGACGCAGGTGGTTACTCTGACTCTATTGCAACTGTAAACAACTCACTAACTTCATTTGACTCAAACTATGTGGCTACATACCACCCTTGGGTTAAGATTTTAGATACTGACAAGAACAAGCCAGTCTGGGTACCACCAAGTGTTGTATTACCAGGTGTTATCGCATTCAATGATGCAGTAGGTGCTGAGTGGTACGCTCCCGCAGGTTTGAATCGTGGTGGTCTTCCAAACGTAATCGAAGTCAAGACTCGATTGACTCACGCTGAAAGAGATACATTGTACGAAGGTCGTATTAACCCAATCGCTACGTTCCCTGGACAAGGTGCTACGGTATTCGGTCAGAAGACACTACAAGCTAAACCTTCAGCATTGGATAGAATCAATGTAAGAAGACTACTCATCGCAGTTAAGAAATACATCGCATCTTCAACAAGATACTTGGTATTCGAAAACAACACGGCTGCAACGAGAAATAGATTCTTATCAATCGTAAACCCATACTTGGAGTCAATCCAACAAAGAAATGGTTTATACGCATTTAAAGTGGTGATGGATGATACCAACAACACTCCAGATGTAATTGATAGAAACATTATGGTAGGGGAAATTTACTTACAACCAACGAAGACTGCTGAATTCATTGTACTTGACTTCAACATCCTTCCAACTGGCGCTGCATTCCCTGAGGCATAATTGTAAATTTAGACTATTTATTAGAAAGACAATAGGAGATTATAAATGGCACAGCTATTAGACCCAAATGAAATTATGTTCACCAACTTTGAACCGAAGATGTCCAATAGGTTCATTATGTATATCGAAGGTATCCCTGCATACTTGGTGAAAACTGCTGCAAGACCTGAGATTAACAATGGTAAGGTGACTATCGACCATATCAACACACGTAGATATGTGAAAGGTCGTTCTGAATGGCAAGATTTGTCAATTACATTGTATGATGCAATTGTACCATCTGCTGCACAAGCTACTATGGAGTGGGTAAGACTACACCACGAATCGGTAACTGGTCGTGATGGATATTCTGACTTCTACAAGAAAGACATCACATTCAATAGTTTGGGTCCTGTTGGTGATAAAGTAGAAGAGTGGACACTTAAAGGTGCATTTATTCAATCGGCAAACTTCTCAGATATGGACTACTCTGGTGAAGACCTTGCAACGGTTGAAATGACATTAACTTACGATTACGCTATCTTACAATACTAAAATACGGATTGTGCTAATTGCAAAATGATAATTGAGAACCCTCACCCTTTGGTGGGGGTTTTTACTTTAAAAAACAAATATTTATACACGATTAAACGAAATAAAGGAGAACGTATATGTTAAGTATTATTAGAAACACGACAAATCATCAAGTGGTTTATATTTCATATGGCAGTGTTACTCATACACCTACTGGAATATTAGATGACTCAATTCCAGATGCACCTGCTGATTTTTGGGGTACTGATGATGGGTATGAAAAAATTCAATTTGACATTGAACCACCAGAAGATTATGTTGGTGGTAAATACAAGTTGGTAAACGATGGTGAAGGATATCGTTGGGAATTATTACCAGAAGTAACTGAGTAATCTACCTACTATAAAATAATCAAACCCTCACCTTTCGGTGGGGGTTTTTGTATTATAAATGTTTGGGTTACATACTTATATAAGGTTAACCAATATAGTAACAAGGAAAGTTATGGCAGATTTACAAGATGATTACAAGTTGTCAGATGCTGAGTTAGCTGCTCAGTTAAGACAACAACACGAAGTGAAGCAAGTAAGTGATTACAAGTTTCCAACGGAGATTATCGAACTACCTTCACGTGGTTTGATTTATCCAAAAGACAATCCACTTTCAAGTGGTAAAGTCGAAATGAAATATATGACTGCAAAAGAAGAGGACATCCTCACTACTCAGTCTTATATCAAAGATGGTTCGGTATTAGACCGACTATTCCAATCCCTTATCATATCAAATGGTGAAGGTCAACCTATCAAATACGTTGATTTAGTAACTGGTGATAAGAATGCAATTATGATTGCTGCACGGATTTTGGGATATGGTAAAGATTACGAAGTGGAAGTCGAAGACCCATATAGTAATAACAAACAAAAAGAAACCATCGACCTCACTCAGTTCGAAAACAACGAGTATGATGGTTCTAATCAAATAGAACCCAATAGAAACGAGTTCGAGTTCACACTACCACGTTCAGAACGTAAAATTACTTTTATGGCAATGACTGAAAGTAAAGAACGTAAGGTAAAACACCAAGTTGAAGAATTAAAGAAAGCAAATCGTAAGTTGAAAGATGCTACATCAAGAGAACTGACTACACGATTGAAAAATATGATTCTATCAGTTGATGGTGATTCAGAACAAAAAACAATTAATCATTTCGTTGATAACGAACTATTTGCAGTAGACTCAAAGGCCCTCCGAGCATATATCAATGAAGTAATTCCTGACATCGATTTGACTTGGGAATTTGTATCGGAGGAAACCGGGGAAGGGAGAATGATGCAACTGCCGATGGACACTAGCTTTTTTTGGCCTGAGTCCTAACTACCGACAGTATCTACACGCACACATTTTCGACTTGATTTACCACGGAAATGGTGGTTTTACTTGGTCCGATGTTTACAATATGCCGGTTTGGGCAAGAAAGTTTTATATCAATAAGATTATCGAATTCAAACAAGAGGAGAAGAAAGCAAACGACAAAGAAGCTGCCAAAATCAAGGCAAAGACAAGAAAGTAAGGAAGACCCAACTTAAAGTTGGGTTTTTCTATATTTATTAGTATATGGAGATTATATGAAAAGTAAGAAATTAGAAAAAATTACCGAAAGCCTTACCAAACGTGGTATGTCCGAAAGTGCTATTGGTAAATTTTTAAATTCAATTAAGATTGCTATAAAGAAAAAGCAACTTGATAAGTTAACCAATGACCCAGAATATCAAAAGATTCTAAAAAAATACAACATTGAGCCAGTACCATATGGTAAAGACTTCTCATTAGGTGACCTAAAATCTTTTAAAAAATAAGGTAGTATAGATGGCTAATAAGGATACTCAAGATAGGATTAATGCATTAAAGCAGGAAGAGGTACTTCAGAATAATATCTCAGCCAGCCTAAGAGATGCATTAGACTTACGAACCAAACAGGGTAAGGTTGCTAAAGAATTAGCAGAATCCTTAGATTCACAAGTTGGTGTTGAGTCAAAATTAGAAGCCGTACTTGAAGCCAAGCAAAAATTATTAGAAGGTAACTTTGACTTAGAACAAGATAGGGCTGAAGAGTTACTTAAACAATTAGAATCTTCTGAAGAATTACTAAAAACCGAAAAGAAACGTAAAGATAAGTCCCAAGAAATAAATGATTTAGCAAGTGGTCTTAAAGACTCATTATTGTCATCAGTAGGATTATCTTCTGATATGTTAAAAAATGGTATCGCTTTTGGGATAGGTATGGCAATTGCAAATAAAGCTACTGAAGCACTTACATCTGCATTTAATAATTCAGTAGGATTAGCCAAAGATTTATACCTTAATACTGGGGCAACCGCCGCAGAAGCAGGTAGACTCGCAACACAAATGTTTTCTTCTGCTGATGCATTTAAAGCCGCACTTTTTTATGGTGATGGGTTTGCTCAGGCAGCCAAAGATGCTACTGACTATTTTGGAAGCACTCAAGTTATAACGGGTCAGATGAGAGCTACTATGGCAGAATTAAATGCATTGGGTGCAGATAATTCAACAGGTCTTGCTGGTATATTCAAGTCAGCATCAGGAAATGCTGATGATATGTTAGACTCTATTAAAGCAATGGCACAAAAAGAAGGTGTTGCTGCGAGTGCTGTTATTGGTGAGATGTCTAAAAATCAATCTTTGATGGTTGGTAAGACTCAAGAAGAAATTATGTTATTGGCCCGAAAAACTGTTGAACTAAAAAAGCATGGTCAGTCAATGGAGATGTTAAATTCCGTTTCAGACAATATGCTAAATATAGAAGGTTCATTACGGTCTGAAATGAAAGCCAGATTGTTGACTGGTAAGGATATAAATGCACAAGCAGTTCGAGAAGCGGCATTACGTTATCAAATGACTGGTGATGCATCTCAACTAAGTAAGGCATTAGCTGATAGTGTTGGTTCATCCGCTGAGTTTGGAAAACTTGGACCAATGCAACAAAAGGCATATGCAGATGCATATGGTATGACAGTTGAGTCTATGACCGATATGTTGATAAAAGAAGAGGAGATGACTAAGCTTCGTTCAAAATATCCAAATATGAATACCGAAGAAATTGCTCAAATGCAGGAGAAAAAAGAAAATATGGCCGCAATGGTTGCTTCTGCCGGTAGTTTGGGTGCATCTTTATTCAAAAACGTAATACCAGCATTAGCTCAAATGAATATGTTGAGTGGTGGTAAAATATCCAACTTATTGGGTGGTAAGGGTGGTAAGTCTCCTAAAATATCTGCTGGTGGTAAGTCTCCTGCAATGCCAAAAGGTGGTGGTAAAGGATTGGGTGGTATGACTAAGGCAATATCAGGAATTGATGCCAAGAAACTACTCGCCGGAGGAGCCGCACTCGCATTAGTTGCTGCATCAGTATTCATATTCGCTAAAGCAGTCCAAGAGTTTATGGAAGTATCTTGGGAAGCAGTCGCTATGGCAGTTGTATCTATGTTAGCTCTTGTCGGAGCACTTGCTCTTGTTGGTGCTATTATGATGAGTGGTGTAGGTGCTGTTGCAATCCTTGCCGGAGCAGCTGCAATGTTAGTAATCGCAGCTGCATTATTAGTATTGGGTATCGCTATCCAAGAAATTGCCAAAGGGTTTGGGATGTTTGGAGAACTAACAACTCAACTAACTGCATTGGTAATGATAGCACCAGGACTTATCGCATTGGCAGGTGTATTTGCTATATTAGGTGCATCTATGATTCCACTCGCTATGGGTCTTGCATTGATTACACCATTACTACCAACTCTAATGATTTTGGGTGTATTCTTACCTATGATTGCTGGGGCACTTGGTATGGGTGGTGGTGATTCTGACTCAAGTGCTGGTGGTGGTCAAAAATCCGACCCACTTCTCGATGAAATTAAGGGACTCCGTAATGATATTCAATCTCAACCAATTCAGATTGTTATTGATGATAAAGTGGTTTCTACGATGAATAAGAAAAATGTAAGAATGCAGTCTTATAGAGACCAATTGAAGTAAGGATACGTAAATGGCATTGAAAGACTTAAAATCAGACTTATCTAAGTTTAGAAAACCAATAGAGAAACCACTCATCGATAAAAAGAGAGTGGAAGTCCCTAAGTCTTCTAATCAGACCCCTCTATCTCAATTTGTAGATAAGACCCCATCTGCTCCTAAATCAAATACAACTGCTCCTAAGCAAGGTGTGACTCCAAACAAATTTGATAACTCATCAAACTATTTGGGTGAAACATCTCAAACCAAATTTGATAACTCATCAAACTATTTGGGTGAGACTACACCATCTAAGATGTCTTTATCAGAAAGATTCTTAGGTCAGACCGAAACACAAGAAGTTCAACAAGGGGATAAATTCAAAGGTGAAACCGAAACAGCAAATATTACTCAAGGAGATAGATTTAAGGGTCAAACGACTCCTCAAGACTACTCCAATGCTGAAAAGTTCAAAGGAGAAACCAATCCTACCGAATTCAAGTTCACTCAACAATTCTTAGGTGAAACCACACCAAACGACTTTTCATTAACTGAGAGGTTCTTGGGTGAAACTACACCAACTAAGTTTGATTTATCAGAGAATTTCTTAGGTGAGACTGATGTACCAAATATGGTATTGGAAAGTCCATTTAAGGGTGAGACTACTCCAAGTAAATTTGAGTTCAACCCACACTTAGAAACTCAGGCGACTGAACCTACATTTGTTGACTTCATTACTAACGATGATGCTAAAGGATTCTCACCATTCCAACAGCCAAGAAACAATTCTACATTTGTTGGGGTAGACCCTTCACAAACTCAGTTTGAAGGTGTAACTCCAATTAGTGGTCAGTTCGTAATAAACCAATATGGTGTAACACGAGAGAATGATGGTGGGTTGGGTACAACTTATACTGATAAACTCTTAAAAGATACTTACAACAAGTTCAATCTAAAAGAAGACTCGTATAATTCCTCAATCTTCAAACAGCCATTTATACTAAGTGGTATTCAAAAGGAAAAGGGTGAGCCCGAAACATTGGGTGTGGGTTCATTCTCATTTATCAGAGGTGGTGCTATTACCTCAACTGCACGAGCTGCAATTGATGTAGTAAGAATGGGACAATTCCTATTAACACCTCGTGGTATTACTTGGGGATTAAAACAAGTTGGGATGCAGAGAAGTCAGAGGTATGGTAAAACATTTACTCCAGTAAACTTACTTGCATCTCTTGGTGGACAACACTTGGGATTGAAATTTGATAGACCTGGTGTTCAACCAATTGGTGATGAAACTTGGAAATATGATACTAATGGATATCTAACCGAAGTATATAATGTATTTAGACTCCAAACTAAAAATAGTGTATTACCACTTAGAGTAGACCCACGTGGTGGATTTGACTCTACATATGGTATCGGAGTAACCACATACAATAGACAACACAACTCATTCTTTACTAAGGGTCAAGATGAGCAGGATAGATTTGCTAACTTTGCCCAAAGAACAAACCCATTTGATTTAACATTCGACCCATTCGTAAACTCATATGAAAAGACTGTAAGTTTACCAAATGGTGAGTTAACATCACAACGTGGTGAGTTTGATACCAAAACACAACAAACTCCAAACTTACTATCCTCCGAAGGAAGAACTGCTGGGTTTGGAAATGATATTAGTGATTACGAATCAATATCATATGGTACAATTCAGAAGATACAAGATAAGGGTGCAAGTAATTACAAAGGTGACTTTAGAAATCTTAAAAAGGCAAAGTTCAATAGACTTAGTGATGTTGAAGCAGGTACTAATTATGAAGAGTATAACCTTGAAAAAACATATGGTACACCTTCAACATTTAAGACCAACTTAGAACGTATTGACCCACTTAACAAGAATCGTAGAATTGATAGTGTATATGAATCAGTTTACAATGCTAAACTACAAAATGACTTGGTACACTTATTCTTCTCATACGATAACTCCGATGGCAGTCAAAACACAGGGAAGATAATTCAATTCCGTTCTACAATCAATGGTGTGACTGAAACTTTCTCACCATCGTGGAATGGAATCAAATACCCAGGTCGTGCTGATAAAGCATATATGTATAGTGAATTCGAGAGAACACTATCGTTCTCATTCAAAGCATATGCTACATCGAGAGATGAGATGAAAAATATGTGGAAGAAGTTGTCTGAACTATCTAAACTTACAATGCCGACATATGCCGGGTCTGCTTACTCTGGGCACATTTGTTATTTTAGATTAGGTCAACTTTGGGGCAATGGGACTAAAGGTGTTCCATCATTAATAACATCACTAACCTATACCATTCCAGATGATTTATCTTGGGATATAAATCACGATGGGAAGTTATCTGAATTACCATTGGGTGTTGATGTTTCAGTTGGATTAACTATTCTTCCCGAAACTATTTATAAGAGTAGTAAGAATCACTATTCTTTCTATGAGACTAAAGGATTTCAATAATGAATAGATATGATAATATAGAGGTTCAAAAAGACAAGAAGGGTCGTAGATTCAGAAAGACTACAATACTTCCTATTATAGAACCAAATGTCGATGATATCTACATCATAGGTCAAGTTGGTGATAGGTTAGATAATCTTGCATTTAAATACTACCAAGATTCATCACTTTGGTGGATTATCGCAAGAGCAAATAATATTGGTAATGGTAGTCTAACTGTACCAATTGGTATCCAATTAAGAATACCACAAAATCAATTTGAAATCATAGATGAGTATAAAGAATTAAATGGTATCGAGTAAGTTATGTCGAATATATTCAATCAAGGTGCTATGTCATTACCACCAAATCCATTTGATGGTAGACAACGTGCATACAAGCGAAGAGCGTATGGTAGTGTAACCGTAGCAGGTAATGACCAATTTACGTGTTCGGGTGGTGGTTTATCTTTAACCTTTGGTGGTGATAGTGAAACTAAGTTTTCCCAAGGTGGGGCATTACAACCACGTAGTGGTGGTAGATATGTACCCAACCCATACCTAACATCGATAACTACAAAGAACCAAGGTAGTGGTGATATATCGGATACTGCACTTTGGGAGATTGAATTTCAATACACTTGTTATGGCACCGACCAATTAAATAAATGTTCAAATGCATTTATGATTCCTGGTATGTTGATTGATGTGGTTATAGGGTACGATCCTGGTGACAAGTTAACGATACCAAAAGCAAGATTATACGACTTTAGTTTTTCATATAATTCGGATGATGGTAGTTACTCGTGTACTGCAAAGTGTTTGGGTTCTAATTCAAAATCAGCAGTAGCAGGTGCTCTAAAAGTAAAACCAAGTGAAAACGGGTCTGAAATAACCGATGAGGGTGGTAAGACCATTAAGGGTTATTCGATAATTAAGCAACTTCAAAACAATTGTGATAATGAGTTGAAGTTAGACCGTGATGAAGATGGTAACTTGAAAAATACAAATGTACCTTCAAGAGATGGGACTGCTAAATCAGTCGGGTCGTATGGTCTTATTAAAGGACAAAAAGACGCAGGTATGTGGGATATGTTATTTTCGGGTGGTAGTGCTGATAATATATTAGTACCAGTAGTTCAACTCAAGGAAGTGGTAGCATTCTTAGACAATCTCGTAGGTAATGTCTATGTATTTGACGCAACATACTCATCAAAATTATCAAAATTACAATCAGCAGACCCAATGGCATTTTGTTTACCAGGTTCAGCCGGTAACTATGGTGAGGGTAATGACTTTTCAAAATTAGGTGGTTCATTTGGTCAAGTGGGTGATATATGGGTATCGATTCCAAAGTTGATGCAAATTGAAGACTCAGTAATGCAGTCTAAAAAAGAAGACAACAAAGAATATACCACGAACGAGTTATTAAATAAGGTATTTGCAGAACTAAGTTCGTGTACTGGTGGTGCCGTTGATTGTTTTATCGCAGAACGTGAAAACAAGTTCAATATAGTCAATCGTAAGAATGATATAAAGAAGGGGACTAAGGGAGCTGTAATCAAGTTATTAGACCCAAATTCGCCAGTTAAGTCTTTAAGTATGTCTTCGAACATGGACCCTGATATGGCCGCAATTGCATTCGCAGGTGGTAGTGGTCCATACCCTAAGTCAGTTATTGAGAGTGTATTCGCAGGTTGTAAGCCAAAAGAGACCGATTCAGCAAAACCACTACCATCGCCCGAAGAAAAGTTAGCTGAAAAGATTAAAGAACTTGGTGAGAGTTACTCAGCAGAAGTTGCTCAAGATTGTAAGGGTATTCTAAAAGAGTATGTTAATCAAAATCTAACTCAAATCTCAATGAGGTATGGGATTGACCTAAGTGTTACCTTTGATGGATGGAATGGTCCTAACTTTATGGAGAGATTTAGTGTAAGTCCTTTACCAAACGCAGTAAGTGGTGCTGATGTATATTACGTAGTTGGTGAAATTGAACATAAATGTGATGGTGAAACTTGGGACACTACGGTTGTCGGATATATGATGGTTAACGGATAATGAGTAGAAAAAAGATATATTACCCCGAAGGTCAAATCCAAAAAGGACTATACACTCAAGGTGCTGAGTGGATGTTGGAAGATGGCACTGAATACATTGGTGATTACCATAGGTACATTACTGGTGAGGTGTTCACTAAATCATCATATATCAAAAATACATCCCAAAAACTCATACCTTATGTAAACCTATCACAAGCTGATAATAGAGTAAAGTTTGAATACGACAATCTTAGAGATGATGAGGTTGAGTCGTTTGTATTTGCAAGATATGAGAAGTCAACACCACTTCAGAGAGACTATGATACTGGCTTTTACTATCGGTACTTTGCTAAGAGACACTTTGATGGGTTAATTACTGAAATTAGTAAAAACACATACGACCTACTCCAACCCGAACACTATAAAACATTAGAGTTGGCTTGGAAACTTAGAGGTAACGCACTTATTGTAAATCAACGACAAGTAAATACTGCCGAAAAAGACATCGAGGGTATCTCAAACTACATTACAAACTATTCTGAATTCGTTAAAGTTTAACAATTTCTTAACATTAGACATTTGGTAAAGTCCATATCTTTCACTATATTTACTATGTAATAATGAGAGATATGAAAGTATTAGGAAAAAAGTACGGAATCGAAATCACGAAACCTTGGAATAGGGAAATGTATGACCACAACGACAAGGTTGCTGACTTGATGAAAGCCGAGTTAAAACTTGCTCTTGTCAAGGCATACAAGAACCAAGATGAAGAACTTCTAAGAGGGGTTGCTTCGGTGATTGAACCTTCTGGATATGGGTATGGATTCGATATGGAAGGTATCTACAAAGATGCTCTGAATGGGTTGGAGATGGTTCAAAACTATTGGTTGAACGAAGAATATCCATATGGAGTAGAGAAAGGCATCGTTCCTTCAGTTGAACTTGAGTTTATTGGTTACTAAAGTTTAACAATTTCTTAACATTAAAGGTTTGGTGGTTTCCTAAATAATCACTATATTAGTACTGTTGATGTGGGGATGTTACCACGATAATAAAAAATAAAAATTATGACTTATCAAGAATTAAATCAGCTGAGTATCGAACAATTACGAATGTTAAACACCAAAGTAATTGAAGTTATTAAGATGAAACAAAGTGAAGCTGCGATGGACATCAAAGAAGAACTTTATGTCGGTGCTAATGTGAGTGTTAATCACCCAAAGTTGATGGGTAAACAACTACGAGTTGAGAAAATCAACCGAACCAAAGCCAAACTCAAACTTTTGAATGGTAGTGGTTTTTGGAATGTTCCATTAAGTATGATTGAGTTAAACAAATAAGATATGATAGTTCAGAAACCAAAAAGTGAAGGTATCACAATTGACCTCACAGGTCCTCAAGGGAATGCATTTTTCCTTCTTGGAACTGCTAAGAAGTTGGCTCGTCAACTTGATTTCAATGAAAGTTTCATTTTGAATGAAATGAAGAGTGGTGATTACGAAAACCTTCTTCAAGTGTTTGACCGATACTTCGGTTCATTTGTAACTCTTTACCGATAATGTGGTATCAAATAGAAGTTGAAGCCGACAAGTGGGAAGAGCTACAAGAACTTCTTAATAATTTGGATAGTTCAAATTAATTTCGTATATTACCCTTTGTGAAGATAGTAGATACAAACGAAAGATTACATAAACGCATTTCTTCCTTGTCAAGTAAGGTGTTGGTGTTTCCCATTCTAACAAGTTTGGAGAAACACCCTCATCTTTCAAGGATATCGGGTATTATCATATCAGATGGTGATACTGACCTCTTTGTGAATTATAACAACATAGATGCAAGTTGTGTAACTGACCCCATAGACTTCAGTTTGTTCGAAGAGGCATGTGTAGTGGGTTTAAAGGAGTTCTTACACCATTACGACTTCCTACCTAATATGTTCGACCTTGAGATGGAGTTATTCCATCAGGCACGAGATTTCGAGGTAGATGAGAAACCTATATATACAATCTTTAGAAGAAGGAAAGCACCTAAAGCAAATGACCTCATCCCAATTTGGAAACACTACGAACAATTCCAAGAGTGGAAATCTATATGGTCCGATTTGACCCCAAGTAAGTTTAGTCAATTGTATCCAACTGGATTGCAGTGGTTGGAGAGTAGTGGGTTACATACTGATAATGGTATGGAATACACCCAATACAATATGTTGACCACAACTTCACGACCATCCAATACCTTTGGTGGTGTGAACTATGCCGCCCTACCAAAAGATGGTGAGGTTCGTAAGAGGTTCATATCACGATTTGAAGGTGGTAAGTTGTATCAGTTAGATTTCGATGGGTATCACATTCGTTTGATTGGTAAATTGATAGGTGTAGATATACCATTGGACATCAAAGCACATAAGTGGTTGGCAGACCAATATGGAGCAGACCTCAAAGATGCAAAAGCAATTACATTCCGACAATTATATGGTGGGGTACAAGATGAATACAAACATATCCCATTCTTCAGTAAAACTGCTCAGTATATAGAGACATTGTGGGGTGAATTTACACGAAATGGTGAGGTTCATACACCACTATTGAAGAGAAAACTTACTTTTGATAAAGATTTAAACAAAAACAAGGTATTTAACTACATTCTTCAGTCCGTTGAGACCGAACGAAACATACTTATATTGGAGAAACTATCTAAAATGATATCTTCTCGTAAGTCCTTACCCATCCTCTACACATATGACTCGATTTTATTTGATGTCCACCCCGAAGATGGCAATGAACTTATATTGGAAATAAAGAAAGTAATGGAGTCCGATGGGTTTCCAACGGATGTAGAAATTGGTGATAATTATAAAGATATGGTTAAGGTCGAATTATAGATATTTATGGTTATGAAGAAACTTATCAATTACATAGCACAACAAGTGTGGAACGAAGTGGGTGTAACTCTAAACGAGGGTATCACCAACGAAGAGTCGTTGAAAGCTACTTATAAGGTAGTTTCAGAAATCATAGGTGAAGAACTCGCTGAACAACTCATTGTAAACTTATTGGAAGCTAAGGGTGATGATAAAATTGACCCCGATACTGAGGTATCTTATAAGAATAAGGATGGTGAAAAGAAAACCACTACTTATAAGACAGCAATCTCATCAGACAAAGATTCACCACAATACAAAGCCGCAGAGGAACTTCGTAAAAATGGTGGTAATGATAAAGGTGAAGATGAAAAAGCTAAGCAAATGGAAAAAGACCCCGGATTCAAAACGGACTTAGAACGTGATGCTGAGGCTAAATCGAAACAAACTGCATCAGCTGAGTTTGACATAAAAACTGCTAACAAGTCTGAACTTGTAAATAAAGACCACGAAACTACTGATAAGCAATTAATGATGACTAAGAAAGAAGCGGCAGCACAAGCTAAACAAAAAGGACTAAAAGGTGTTGGTGCTGGTACTCCTGAATCAAGAGCTGGTGAGGCTATGGTTCACAAAGGTCTACGTTTGATGCAGAGTGGTAAGTCTACTGAGGAAATTACGGAATATTTCAATAGTATTGTTAATTCGAAAGACCATATACTGAATAGTAGTAGTGGTAAGAAGTGGGTAAAGTCAGCAGTAGCAACTCTTAGTAAGTTAAATGAGACTATCGGTTCTGAGAATATAGACACTGTTTCTTGGGATACGCCTGAAGGTAGAACTGCTATTGGAGTTGACCCTAATTTAGAAACATCATCAGATATGTTCGTGAGAACTAAAGATGGTAGAAACGTTGGTATCTCTCTAAAGAAAGATGGTGCTGTATTCTTAAATAATGGTGGTTGGGCAAAACAATCTGAACTACTACTTAATGGATTGCAAGATAGTATGCCTGAGGAAGACCATAAGAGGTTATCCGAAGCTATGTCGATTGATGCATATAAGAAGGATTTAGAAGATAGATTTAAATATGCAACTAATACCGTGGGTGTTGATGAAATTAAAGAATCATTTAAAAAGTTGTTAGATAATCCTGATGACCAAAAGCAATTCCGAGGTTCAAGTCGTGATGCTTATTTTAAAATTCTAAGTAATCCAGAAGCACTCTTGAATAGAATCGAATTAGGTACAGCAACTGGTAATGACCAAAAGGCATATTCTAAACTATTACAAACATACCACGAGGATGAGTATAAACATTTGAGAGAGTCTGACAATGGATTAACTCAGAGAGCGTTTGATGCTATTAACGCATCTGAGGGTGCTAAACGTGGTATGAAAGCTCATATTATAAAGTCGATGCATATAAGTGAGACATTGGGATTAAATTCATCTATAAAAGCTGGTGGTGTTGATGAGTTTATGACTACATATGGTATTGACCCTGATGGTGCTGTTTTAAATGAAGGTACTCTTATTACTTTGTTTGGTAAGAGATTTAAGAATACCTTGGATGAGGGGCTGAATGAAGTCCGTAGTGGTAATATGTCAAAAGAAGACTTAGATAACGTTATTCAAGATTCGATTGAGATTGATTATGACTCCGGCCAAATTCTATTCAAACACGAAAACAATAAAAAGTACCCATTGTTCTTTATGCAAGGTAGAACTCGTGGTATAGGGTCATCTCCTATTATGGAAATGGCACAAACCCCATTTATGGCTCACGCACTGAAGCAAGGTACATTTAATACCGATGAGTGGGATGCAAAAGCACTAAAACGTTTTGAATCTGACATCATTGATATGGAAGACCAAAAAAAGTAATTGGAGATAATGAGTGAGAACGCAGTTATTATGTACGTTCACCAACGAAGGTGAATTTGAAAATATAGTAGATACAATATTGAAGACCTTTGAGTTATTCAGTCGCAAGATATTTGTATTGAAGTTACAACCATCAAATGAGTTGGTAGTTAGTTATAACATCATACCTAACTCATCATCGTTCTTACCGTCTACCATTATGGTACATAGAAAGAAAGAGTCCAACACGATGTATACAATCAATGCTTTGAATAGATTGATTACTACTGAGAATGGTGGAATATTAGATAAATCATTCCAAGTGGATTGGCAGAAATATAGAAATTCAGTTATATTAACCGATGGGGATGGGTATAAGGTAATGAAGACAAGTTTGTTCCGAATTATCGATGTGAATTAAAAAATAAAACAAGTTATAATGAGTCAAAATAGTTTACGTTTCAATCCTCCAAAAGAATGGTTGGGTCAATGCAACCATAACATTCATTTTTTTGGACTAATGGACCTTATACGTGATGTTAAAACCAAGTTTGATATTGATGATAGTAATCAATATGGGTCTGGTCCTAATGAAAATCAACACATATATCGAAAACCCCGTAGGATGATAGAAATTGGGTCTTATAAAGGTGAGTCCACTTTGATGTTTGCTGCATCTGGATTATTTGATGAGATACATTGTATAGACCCACATTCTGGATTTGAAGAAGCAAACGAAATACTTGGGCAAAATTGGGAAGACATTCATAACGAATTCAATCGTAATACAAGTATGTTTTCTAATATGGTTTACCACCACAGAGATTATAGTTACAATATATCAGATAGATTTGGTGGCCAAGAGTTTGATTTTATTTACATAGATGGGTCACACGAGTATGATGATGTATTTAGGGATATCTCAATGTATTCATCAAAAACAAATTTGATTATAGCAGGGCATGATTACCAATCTGGAAATGGCCATCCAGGTGTATCTCAGGCAGTAAATGAGATTCTCGGCACCCCATACAAGGTATACCAAGATGGGTCTTGGATGGTATTCAAAAAACGAGGTAAATATTACACGTTATAAAGTGTTGGTACATATTTATATACACGTAGTTTGACTGCAAAAATAAAAAATAAAAAAATATTTAAGAATACATTTGGAGTTGTCACCCAAATGTTGTATATTAGTGACATAGTTAACAATTAATAATTAAAAAGGAACAATTATGGCTATTGATTTAGACGCAATCCGCAACCGTTTGAACACGCTTCAAACAAAAGTAACAAAGACTGATAATCTTTGGAAACCACAACCAGGTAAACAACAAATTCGTATTTTACCTTACGTTCACAACACTTCAAATCCGTTTATCGAACTTTACTTCCACTTTGGATTTGGTGGTAAGAACATCATTTCACCATCTTCATTTGGTGAAGCAGACCCATTATTAGAATTTGCTGAGAAGTTGAAAGCAACTGGAAATCGTGAAGATTACCAATTGTCTCGTAAACTAACTCCTAAGATGAGAACATACGTACCAGTATTGGTTCGTGGTGAAGAGTCTGAAGGTGTGAAGTTTTGGGGATTTGGTAAAAACGTTTACCAAGAACTATTAGGATTCTTCGCAGACCCAGATTATGGTGATTTAACTGACCCAGTAAATGGTCGTGATGTAACAGTAGAATTCAAAACTGCTGCTGAGTTGGGTAAATCTTATCCTGAGACTTACATACGTGTTAAACCAAACACAACTCCAATCTCAGAAGATTCTAACATTCTTACCGCAGTTAAAGACCAAATTGAACTTCCAGGTATGTTCAAGAAAGTAACATACGAAGAAATGGAAGGTATGTTGAAAGAGTGGTTGGAAACTGGTGAGGTATCAGACCAAAAAGAACAACCAGTTGCTGAGACATCTCAACCAACTCAGGCAACTTCTCCTGCATCTAACGTAAAGGATGCATTCGATGACCTATTTAACGACTAATTAGTATGGCTAAGAAGAAGAAGGAAAGTTCTCGTGATGAGCTATCTTCTATCCTCGCTGACAACCTAAACAAGAAGTTTAAGTCCGCCCACAAGGTGGCTTACTTCTTGGATGGGGAGGAGACAACCCCAACCGACTTAGATGAGTGGGTATCAACGGGGTCTCCTATGTTAGACTTGGCAATTTCAAATAGACCAAATGGTGGATTACCAGTGGGTCGTATTACTGAGATTACAGGTTTGGAAGGAAGTGGTAAATCACTACTCGCAGCTCACTCAATCGCAGACACTCAGAAGAAGGGTGGTCTTGGAGTCTATATCGACACCGAGAACGCAATGAATCAAGAGTTCTTAGAAGCAATTGGTGTGGATGTAAACAAGATGTTGTATGTTCCATTAGAGACTGTGGAAGACATCTTTGAAGCAATTGATTCAATCATTGAATCAGTCCGTTCTTCTGACAAAAAGAAGTTGGTTACAATCGTAGTAGACTCCGTTGCAGGTGCATCTACTAAAGTCGAGATTTCGGCTGATTATGACCAAGCAGGTTACGCAACTCAAAAAGCCATCATTATCTCGAAGGCAATGAGAAAGGTAACTAACCTTATTGGAAGAGAACGAATTTCACTAATCTTTACAAATCAATTGAGAACACGTTTAGGTGTATCATTTGGTGACCCTTGGACTACGAGTGGTGGTAAGGCAATTGCATTCCACTCATCTTGTAGATTGAGATTGAAACAAATGGGTCAGTTGAAGTCAAAGGTTGGTGGTGTTGACCAAGTTGTGGGTATTAAGACCCGTGCTCAAGTCATCAAGAATCGAATGGGCCCACCATTACGTTCGGTAGATTATGATATCTACTTTGATAGTGGTATCGACAACTATGGTTCGTGGTTACAAATGATGAAGAGTTACAAGTTGGTAGGACAAAGTGGTGCTTGGTACACTTATGTAGATAAAGAGACTGGTGAAGAAATCAAATTCCAAGCCAAGAACTTTGAAGAGTTGTTGGAAGAGAGACCTGAAATGAAGGAGTCAATCTACAACCAAATTTGTGATGCATATATTATGTCTTACAAACAATCAAGTGCAGAAGCAAACATAGATAACGTAGAAGTAGCAGATTTCGATGAATAATAGATACGCAGAACTCCTCAAAGAAGTGAGTCAAGAACACAAGGTGAAGAAGGATGAACACCTAAATGATAGAGTACTCATCATAGATGGTCTCAATCAGTTTATTAGGGTATTTGGGGCAGTCCCTGCGTTGAATGATGATGGTGAACATTGTGGTGGTGTGACAGGATTTCTCTTGTCCACCGCCGCTACCATCAGAAGATTGAAACCTACACGAGTTGTTATCGTGTTTGATGGTAAGGGTGGGTCAAATCGTAGAAAGTCAGTTTATAAAGGTTATAAGGAAGGTCGTACTGGTCTAACTAAAATCAA
>Ga0102945_1000161_pt1 | contig 21262 bp, 27 predicted proteins | sample SalPonred_H2O_MG_FD_78207 | JGI IMG/M metagenome (GOLD analysis project Ga0102945, IMG submission 78207) | Salt pond water microbial communities from South San Francisco under conditions of wetland restoration - Salt Pond MetaG R2_restored_H2O_MG ...
ACTTCTTTGTGAACACCCCACTGTAGCTGCTGATCTACTTTGTCATCAGAGATAGGGTTATCTCTATTGTACACATAAAGTATTGTGTCATTAAACTTTGTTTTTTCAAACCCAGCCATTTCCATTATTGGAAACATGATAGCTGTATCGTAAGAACTTTTATAAAATTCTCCATTATCATCCTTGAGTCCAGAGAAGTCTGGGTCCTGTTCTTTCATAGCCTGATAAAGCCCTGCTCTAAATGTTCTAAGGTGAGATACTCTAAATTTAGACTTCCTCAAATTATTAAACTCTCTCTCGGTATATTGACTCGCAAAACCTCTCTGACCATTGGTCCATCTTGCCTGTCCATACATAATCCAACAATCGTGTTGGTTATACTGATCATTTATATACTGAAGAACCTTTCTGTTTTCAAGCCAGTCATCACCGTCTAATAATACAACGATGTCATCTGGGTCACAGTGGTCCATAACTGCGTTATGTATATTCTCTAGAGCAGTCTTCCTAACTTTGTTCCTAACAATAATAGCTCTATCATCATCGTGAGGTAGTTTGTCGTATGAGCCGTCTGTTGACATATCATCAACAAATACCATTCTATAGTTATCGTATCTCTGAGTTATAGCACTCGCAACACATCTCTCCAAGAACTCTCCTGGATTGTAGAATGGTATGATTATCTTTATCTTATTTTTCATAATCTTCAATTTTAACTCCAGACATAGTTTCAAACTCTTCTCTTGTAAGTTCTATATGTTGGTTGTTAACAGTTTTCTTTAAACCAATTTTTGAATCGGTAAGCACAACAACTTCACACAAACTTGGCCCTATACCTCCAAAATCAATGCTAAAAGTTTCTCCAACAATCCCGCCATTTTGAGTTAAACTACCAAGTTTATCTTTCATATCTATAATGAGGTTGTTTAATTCTTTGCTAACTCCTCCAGTTGGATATACACATTCTATTCTTGAATCGCTCTCACGAACTGGTACAAAATACTTTGTAAATCCATCGTCAGCATCCATTTCTTCTCTTATTCTGCGCATATGCTCCTCAGCTTCAATCGCATCTATATTTCGAACTCCAATGTAAAAAACAAGAACTGGCTTATGCTGCTCGCTAAGCAAGTTATCATCTTGAAGTATAAGATACTTTAAAAACTGCTTTTCGTTATTAGACTCTCTTAAAAGCTCTTTGTAATCTATCATAAGCTCAGTTCCAGGTATAGGTAATTTTCCACCGAACTTGCCTCTAATCCTTCCAAGAGACTCTTTGCATAGTGCTATAAAATATTGATTTACCCAAGTTTTATAAAAAGCCTCTCCTCTACTTGTTTCTTCTCCTGCAACTAAAAGAAAGAATAATTCTCTAGCGTGTTCTAACAATTCTCTCATTTGACCATCAGTTAACTCTACTGTCCTGATAGGCTCGCCAAGAATTCTCCTAGCCCTCTTAAAAATTGGGTCTACATATTTTATATCACTCATTATCTCCTAATTTTTCTGCTATATCTGCAACAGCATCCATAGCCTTGTTTATTTCCTCTTGTTGATCTTCATCAAGGTCTTCGTATAGTTTTCCATACTTCTTTGCGGCAACTGCATCAAGAGCGCCTTTGCTGCTATCAAGCAAGAACCCTAGATCAATATCCTGGTGACACCCTTCTATCTCTGGAAGTTCTAATTTTAGAAAATCTGGACTCTCACCTCTTAACAGCTGTTCATTCATTCTTTGCCTACCTTTTCTAGCCTGCACATCCTTAAGCGCCATTGTCATCTCGTTCTCAACAGATAATTGAACTCTTCCAGTCGGAACGTTTACAAGTCTGCTTTCTGTGTATGATGCCATAAGGTTTCTTGGAAAATGCTCCGAGAAATCAAATAGCTGCATTTCCATTTCCTCAATAGTAGCAAACTTAGCTTTCCTAACGAGCTTATAAATATCTCTTGTTCTGAATATGTGTCCATTAAGAGAGAATGGGTATCCGAAGTCAAGGTAATGGAGTTTCCAGTCCCACTTCATAATATCACCGTCTTCATCAATGTCGTGCATAACATTATCCTCACCTATAGTATAACAGTAGGTAGTGTTCTTACCGAGTCGTAATGAGAAACAAACTACATCCTCATCATCCTTGATACTTTTGATAACATCTTCAGCACTAACTTTCTTATAGATAATATCATCGTCAAGAAAAAAACAAGAGTGATCAAAGTCACTCTTCAATGTTTTTAGAGCTTGATCTCTCAAGCTCTCTTCCTTGATAAAGTTTACACCTTCGTAATCTTCGTCCTTGATAATGGTATCGTATCCTTGTTCAAAAGCTTCATTAGTATGACCATATATAACGTTCAATTTAAACTCTGGTGCATTCTTAATTGCGCTATCTAAAAATATCTTTAGTTGCGCTGCTCTATCCCTACTAAATACAATTGCATTAATCTTTTGACTCATCACTTTCTGTTTCTTCTTTATTTGTATCGCCAGAGTGTTTATCAATTAAATCCTCAAATGTTTTTTGAGACTGAGCTCCAACGAGTTTTTCTACTTGTTCTCCATCCTTAAAAACTAAGATGGTTGGAATACTTCTAATTCCGTACTCTGCTCCAAGTTCTGAATTATCATCTACGTTTACTTTAACTACGGTAACATCTTGTTCTTCTGAGATTGTTTGTAGAACTGGTCCGATAACTCTGCATGGACCACACCACTCTGCCCAGAAATCTACAATAACAACACCTTCCTCGGATTCAAGTATGCTGTTAAATTCTTCTTTATTGGAGTTAATTAGTTTTCCCATTTGATTAAATTTTTGAAATTATTCAATTTATACATTTTCTATCTATTTATTATTAAAGCAATAGCTTTTTGAAAAAATAAAGAATTGGTTTAAGAAAATCAATTTTTTTGAATATTTATTAGAAAACAAACTCATCATGAACAAAAAGATTGTTAGCCCTAATGCTATTAAGAAAGCTATCTTCGAGGAAGGCCTTAGAAAAAAAAGAAAGGAAGAACTGTTCGAAGAAGTTATGAAAATCGAAAAGGAACTTAGTGAACTTCACGAAGCCAGCGTTGGTATGGCTGGGTCTTTTGGTTTCGCAGGAGATATGTCAGAAAAGTCAAAAACTGGTTTTGTTGACGACACTTTTCAAACTGGAAGCATCTCAAACATAGCAAGACTTGAAAAGGAATTTGCTGAGAAAGATGAAAAAGAAGCAGTAAACGAAGAAGTTGCTGAAGAAAACAAAAAGCTTAAAGCTCAAATCGAAGAGTTACAAAAGAAGCTTGAAGAATCAAAGAAATCTGAAAAATAAAATAATAACTATACAGTCATGAAAAAAGATAATTTCAAAATAAGTATGCCTGAGCTAAAGAAAATGATCGCTGAAGAGTATGATGCTATGAAAAAAGAGACATCAGAAAACGCTTCAAGAAAAGAAAAGATCGAAAAAAGGCTTAAGGCTATTAACGAAGAGCTTGATACGCTTCCAGAAACACTTGAAGAAGTCGAAGCTACAGGAAAGAAAAAATTAAAGTCAACTGGATGGACAGGTGACGGAGAAGGAGACATGAAATACGGAGAGAAATTCGAGAAAATTGGTTCACACCTTAAAGAGGATGACGAATTAGAAGGAGAAATCGAAGTAGGTGGAGAAGAAGAAATTGAAGCTCCAGAAATGGAAGAGTCTGGATATTTCGAAGAAAAGTTTGCAGAGCTTGGAAAAGAGCTTGACGAAAAACTTGGCGGAGAAATGGAAGAAATGGAAATGCCAGAAATGGAAATGCCAGAAATGGAAATGCCAGAAGGTGACATGAAAGAAGGTAACCACGAAGAAGGTGTTTACGAAGCTAACCATGAAGAATCAGTAAACGAAGAAGCTATCGAAGAGGTAGAAGTTGTTTCTGAAGAAGAAGAGGTTAACGAAGAAGAAGATAAAGAAGAGAAAGAAGAAATGAACGAAGACCTTGAAGAGCCTATAGAAGGAGAAACTCCAGCTCAAGATCAAGATGCTAGGTTCAATGACTACATGGACAAGGATAAACACGTTAAAGAAAGTGTTAAGCCAGGTTCAGGTCTTCTAAGCGAAGGATTCTCACCAGAAAGAAAAACAGCTCTTAGTGGAGAGTTAAGCAGAATGGCTCAGCTCGCTAAGATCGGAAAATAATATCATCCATGGATGGATTAGAAAAAAGGATTAGAGATTTAATCAGAAAAGAAAGCCTGAGAGTTATAAAAGAATCTCAGGCTTCTTTTTTGGCAGAAGAAGCATCTTCATTAGAAAAGACTATGAAGGATGTTAATGATGCTATTGGTTTATATGAGAAAAGACTCGATAAGCTAAATAGCGAAGAAGAAACTGCTAAAGAAAAAGAGGAATTTTCTGATTTAAAAAGAATTAAAGCAGAACAGCTTGAAGAGTTATCTAGCCTTATCAGAACTTATGGTAAAAAGGTAGATATGCTTAAAGATCAGTATGTCGAACTCAAAGAAGAGGTTGATGATGTTCTTGCTAAGGGGGCTGGTGTGTTTAACAACAGAGAGCTTCAGGAATTTGAAAACGAAAAGTTTGACAAGAACTGGGGACTACAAATAGATACACCTAACAGCTCTACTAAAATGGTAAAGATTCTTGATGATGCCAATGCCTACAAGGTAGTGTCAACAAATATAGAAGGTCTTCAGCCAGGTGATCTACTTAAGCTTCCTAATATGAAAATAGGAGGAGGCGGAAAAGTGGCTGTATATAGAAAAGTAGATGGCAGGCAAAGTGAAGTCGGAAATTTTGAACTAGAGAATGTTACCAAGATAATTAAAAATCCGAAAGGATAAATAAAAAACCCACTCAATCGAGTGGGTTTCTTTTTTTGTTAGAGCAACAATTATTTTAAGAGCTTTCTGCCATCATCAGTACTGATGTCTCCTTCTCTTTCAACAATATCATTCTTGCCAATGCTAATCTTTTTCTTATCTTGCTTTGGCTTATCTTTAGTGATCTTGTCTGGACTAATTAAGTCCTCACCAGATTTAGGTTTATTATTTTTATCTTCAGTACTCATTACTTGTTCTCATTAAATATTTCTCTACCATCGTCTGTAAGCAATTTACTATTGCCCTCATTCTGAATAAGTCCAGTATTCTTGACTTTAGAATTACTCATCTTTTGTGCTTTCTTTGAAGCATTTTCCACAACCTGCTTAGGGCTGATCAATCCTTTATCTTTCTTCTTAGAATCGTCACCCTCTGGTGCTGGTTGAAAATAAAACAAATCAATACTCATAACTTTTCCTTTTTTAAATAAATAGGGGTAAAAAATAAAAAGTGATATATTTCTACTTTTTATATCTTTTCATGAGCTCTATAAGTATCCCACTTCTTACAATGTCTTCCTCGGTAAACTCCATATATGAAACGCCTGGAACTCCCTTGAACCTTGTAAATGCATCATCAAGACCAGATTTCTCATTCTTCTTAAGCTTAAGGTCAGTTTGATCTACATCTCCAAGTACAATTATTTTAGAAGTTTCACCAATTCTTGATAGAAATAACTTCATTCCTCCAACTGTGGTGTTTTGACCTTCATCTAATACTGCAATAGCATTATCAAACGTATTACCTCTGATTAAAGGAAATGCAAGTGACTTTACTATACCTCCATTAACAAGGGCTTGAGCGCTGGCGTCTCCTACAAGTTTCTTTATATTTGACTCGTAAGATTTCATCCAAGGTTCAGTCTTTTCTTTAATATCTCCTGGCAAGAATCCCATGTTTTGATCTCCACCTTCTACTAAAGGTTTTGTAATCAATAGCTTAGAATAGGTTGAATCATTGTCCATAAGACACTCAAGAGCTGCTTTTATAGCAACGTATGTCTTTCCTACTCCAGCTGGTCCTGCTACGAAGATAATTTGATTTTCCTTAATCTTTCTGATTAGTTTCTTTTGGCTCTCATTCTTCATTTCGATGCCAGGAAGGAAGTTAATTGTTGTGAGTTGTGACTCTAAATTCTTACGCTTTCTTTCACGTAGTTCCAATTCCATGTCGATAATGTCCTTGGCTTCCTTCTTATCTTTTGCTCTGCTATTTTTCCTAGCCATATATTTTATTGGGGTTATACATATAAATAAGTAAATTTTTCTTGAATCGAAAGACTTTTTCATTTAAGAAAAAACTTAATATTTATATAAAAAGCGATGTTATGCCTATACAAATGAACTTAGAAGAACTTAAAACCTTAATTGCGAAAGAAATAAAAAGCAAGGGACTTAATGGTTCACTTCCTGATGATGCAATAGATAGAATCAAGAATAAAATAGTTTCATATAAGAACAAGAAATCTGCAGAGAATATTCCTGATGTAGTATCTGAGCTAGATATTGCATCGCACCCAGAAGATGACAGAAAGTTCCCAGAAGAGGAACAGCTAGGAGTTTCTCCAGCAAGCCAGGAGCCATCACACCAAGACAACACTATTAATGTTGATGCAGGTGCAGTTCCTACTGAGCAGCCATCAGACCCTACTATGGGATATACTCCAGAATTACCAGAGATGCTTAAAAAGGCAGAGCCAAGCGAACTTATTGTATTTGATTACAACGAAGTTAGCGAGAGCGGAGAAAACTTGAGCTTCAAGCCACTTAGGCTTATGGATGACCCAGATGTAAAGAAATCAATGCATGATCTATGGATGGAGCAAGGTAAGACAAAGGCAGATGTGTACGTTGCTAAATTTGAAAAGATAGGTCAAGTTGAGTTCAATTATACAGACGGGACAAGTAAATTTATAGAGAAAGCTTCTATGCCAGATCATCAAGGTGGACAGGAATATAAGGATAATCCATATAAAGAACCTTCAATGCCACAGATTGAAGAGCCAGCAAAAGAAGGTCTTGAAACTTATGTAAAGAGTTCTATTGATCTTGAAAACGTTGTGCACGACATAGTAATGAACATCCTTAAGGACTCGTTGCTAAGTAACACTGAGAGGGCGGATAATGCAGATTCAAATATTCCAGCTGAAGTAGAAGAAGATATTTCTGCGCCAAGACAAGGGCAAAATGGATATGGGGCCAGAGAAGATCAGCTTATTAGACCTATGGAAGAAAATAAAGACTCAGGAGAAGAAGAGATAGAATTTAAAATAACTATGTCTGAAATCGTAGAGAGCGAAAAATACAGAAACACGATACTTCCAGAAGAATTAAATGAAAAGATAAACTCAGGAGACAAGTCTATGCTTGTTAATGAGAATGAAGTAGTTCAGGAGTGGGAGTTTAAAGGAGAAAAATATTATACTCCAGTAGGTAGAATATCTAAAGATAAAGGATACGTTAAGTCGTAATTGTCTTTATTTTATTAAAACCTATTATTACATTATCAAAAAACATTGTCATGGAAACTTGGAAAATTAAAAACATAAGTGAATCACCAGTGAAGATTTCTATATCTCTTGGTGGAGCAAACAACCCAGGAGTTATATTAAACCCTGGAGAAATAGTATTATCTCAAGCTAGATTAACAGCGCCTCTTGATGCTCAAGAAAGAAGAGGAGTGGTTGAGATAGATAGGGATTTTAACAACGAAGAGCTTAACTTACCTCTAGGAACAAATATGGCAGACATAGATGAAGCTAAGAAGGAGGTTGATGAATACTCTAGCAAATAAACTTAACATCATTTTAAATCAGTGAAGAGGAGGTGAAAACTTCCTCTTTTTTATTTTTTCATTGATTTTACTGAAATCAGATTTTATATTTCTAAAAATAGAATTAATGAAGAACTTAGATTCATTTGGAAGCAAAGAGATAAGAGACGCACTTGACAGGGTGTTAATGTCATTATTATTAGAGCAGTTTATAGAACATGAATCAATCAAAAAACTTATAACAAAAGAAATAGAAGAAATAGGTTACGAAGTAATTTTTATCTCTATTGACAAATCTCCTGAATTAATTGATAAAAATGAATTAAAAGGCGAAGTAGTTGTGAATGCTATGGGTACAAATAAGTCATTCAAATTCAGAGTTTTTCCACCTTTAAAAATAAATGTTAATGAAGAAGATTAAACTTTTAATCGTACCGTCAGATACTATGGGTGTAGGACACTTTCGTTCTATCTGGCCAGCACAATCAATAGAAAAACATCACAGCGACTCTATTGATGTAGAAATAAACCATCAACCTAACGTAGGGAACTTAAGCTATTTTAAGCAGTTTGATATTATACATTTCCACAGACATCTTGGTCCATACGAAGGTTCTGAGACATTATTCCCTAAACTTCAGGAAATGGGAATTAAATTGATCATGGATGTAGATGATTTCTGGGAGCCACCTTCAACACACCCTCTATATGAAATTGTTAAAAAAGAAAACCTTGCTGAGAAGATCACTAAAAACCTGGGACTTGTAGATTATGTAACTACTACAACTTCAGTGTTTGCTGACTATATTTCAAAATATAACCCAAATGTTTATGTAATCCCAAACGCTCTTGACATGACACATAAAATGTGGACATCTGAAGCAGAAAAGAATGTTAGTGGAAAATGTAGAATATCATGGATAGGTGGTTCTTCTCACTTACATGATCTTGAATTGATGAGGCACGGGTTTACTCAGCTCTGGAACAATGATGATCTAAGAGATGAGTTTCAGGTAATAATGTGTGGATTCGATACTAGAGGCACAATAACAGAAGTGTCTCCAAATGGAGAAAAAAGAACTAGAAAGATAAAGCCTCACGAAACTGTTTGGAGGAAGTTTGAGGAGATTTTCACCTCTAACTATCAGGAAAGAACAAATGACCCAGAATATTATAAGTGGCTTGACAAGAATGTTAAACCAAAATCTTCTGACTATAAGCAAGAGCAGTATACTAAGAATTATGTTAGAAGATGGACGCTCCCTCTAACTAGGTATGGAACTCACTACGACTACTGTGATGTGTGTCTAGCTCCTTTGATTGATACTTACAAAGAAAAGGTAGAGCACATAAACAAAAAGACTGGCCAGCCGTCTTACCAGATAAAAACTAGGAGACACGTATTCAACGAAGTTAAGTCAGAGCTTAAGATTATTGAAGCTGGTATGAAGAGGAAAGTTCTTATTGCCCAGGATTTTGGTATTTATTCTGAACTCATTAACGATGGAGAAAATGGCCTACTTGTTAAGAATGACAAGAAAGACTGGTACAAACATATGAGAGCTGTCATAGAGGACCCAGAGTACAGAGAAAAGCTTGCAAATAATCTTCACGAGTTTGTTAAGGAAAGATATGAAATATCTAAAGTAACTAACGACAGAGTAAAGATATATAAGTCAATAATGGAGTCGGATAAAAAGACTACAAAAAAAGAAGCAGTTAAAGAAGCATAAAAAAAAAGGGACTCATACGAGTCCCTTTCTTATTCATTCTGGAGTGAATGTTACAACTTAATAGTTGTCATTTTATCTTCCACAGTGCAGACAGTATTCTCACCATCTAATTCGAGGGTTAGCTCCTTATCTTCTCTGCTTTCAAACTCTTGGAACCAAGACTTTCCAACAATCGTTAGGAATTTAGCCATAGAAATGTCGGTCATTAACTGAGCCTTAGTTTTTCTGAAGCTATCAGCTTTGTTATAAAGCCATTCTTCGATCATCTTCAGTTTTGAATCATTATCCAGTCCGTTAAGAGTTTCTTCAAACGCCTTGAATTCTTTGATAGCTGGGGCTAGAAGCGCTTCTTTAGCAGAAAGCGAATCTTCTACACCTGCTTCAATTTTCTTTTCAGCATTCTGGAAGTCCTTCTTCGTTGGCTTAGATGCAAGACCTTTGATCTTCACTTCAAGAGTGTTAACCTCAATCTTCTCATCCATTTTCTCAACCTTACTTGGTGGATTAAATCCATAATCTCTAAGACCATGATCTTTAAGCCAAGCTGTTGCTTCTTCACCATAAAGGTCTTTAAACCCTTTGCTGGCTCCATCGAACATCTGCTTCTTATACTGACCGTAAACATAATTTGCAGCCTGTAACTTAACAAGCTCATGAGACTTCTTAAACAGAGATTCTGCAGAAAGAGTTTTAACCATCTCTCTATTGATAACTGGAAGTTTAGAGAAGTCAAGAGTCATAATCTTTCCTTCTTCCCAAGTTTCTCCTTCTAAAAGACTATTCGCCTGTAGCGTATCAAATGTAGATTGAGTTAAGCTAACTGGAAGCTCGTAGGTATGAATTATACCATCTTTAATGATAGTGTAATTTCTGTAGATTTTAGTATCAAACTTCTCTGGAAGATCAAAGTCATTCTCTGGAAGCTCAACCCAGCCTTCATATACTACTTGTACAGAAAGGTTAGCTCTTTTCTCATTCCATGTAAGGTTAGAGAAAGAAGAAGAAGGATTTTCTTCGTTAAATTTGAACGTAAGGGCTTCAACCTTTCCTTCCTTGATTTCCTCAAGTTTAGACTGAAGCCCTTCGATGTCTCCAGACTCAGTAAGAGTTTTAAGCTCATCCTTATCATCCTTAGAAAGTTCTGCCTTTTTAGCGACAGACTTACCACCTGTCCTTCTATAAGAGAAAGTTTCGTGTCTTGGATACCAAACGTTATCTTCATCAGACATAAGTGTTTCAAACATATCCATAACACAGAACGCATCCTCTGCAGGCTCAAGGTCTGGATTATAGCCATCAATGTATCTCTTAGAACTATCATTCATTGCATTAACAAACTTAGTCTCAAGTTCATTGATTTTTTGAGTCCCAAAAGTATTAGATTTCTCCTTAATCAATTTTGCATCTCCTAAGAATCTAAGAATCTCGGAAACCATATTGTAATCACTCTTTCTTGAGTATGCAAATGCAGCTCCGTAAAGACCATCAAAAATGCTATCTGATGTATTTCCAGATATTGTAGCATCAGAAATAAGCTCTTCACCACCAAGGTTAGTTCCAGCTGGTGCTTCTTCAGTAAAATAAAACAGCTCAACCTCACCCTCTACGCTAACGAAAATCTCATTATCTTCATTAGGTAAGTAAGTGATGATGTCTCCATCAACAATGTTAAACACTACTCCGTTATGAGGAATGTGATCAAGCTTGATGTACCTTCTCTCTACGGTCTGGCCATTGTTAAATGCTTTCTCTACGTATGGCTCGTACTCATCGAAGTTCTCGCTAAAAGTATGAACACCACCTACTGCGGTAGCCATTTCATTAAGAAGTTGCTTATTACAGTACCAGCCATATTCAATGATGGTAGCGCTCGCAAGTTTCTCCTTTACACTGTCGATTGTGTCAAGAATTTCTCTTGTAGACCAACAGTTGTCATACCCATCTGTCAAGAAGAACATTGTATGAAGCATATCTGAGTTTCTTTCTTGAACTCTTTTGATAACTTCTGCCATCTCTTCAATTGGCTCCTTAAACGCAGTAAGCCCTATTGGGGTTAGATGTTGATTAATAAGGTCCTTTACCTTATTCAGTTTGATTGCACTGTTTACGTGGTAGTCTTCAAGTAGAACGCCATATTGACCTCTACCAGAAAACCACATGATCGTTACCGAATCATTTGGCTTTAACATAGTAGAAATCTTGTTATATAAGTCTCTTCTGATTTCAGACAATTCACCCCACATAGAACCAGAGCAGTCAATAATAAAAGTGTGATGAGCTGATGTCTCTACCTTCTTATTCTCACTTGAGTCAGGCTTAACTACCTGGTTAAAGAAATAGAGATTATCGCTCGCCTTCAAAAATTTTGACATAATTGCTTTGATTTAAAATTAGTTGTCTCAGGTGCGAAGATATATAATTTTTATTCTTTTGCAAAAATAATTACGTTTTTTGATGTATTTATAGGAAAGAGTACTCTATTAAAAAATCAAGAAATGAAGGATATTACTTATAATTTTGGAGCAATAAGGGATAGTGTTGCAAGATTGTCTTCTATGGAGCTTATAAAAGAAGATACTAGCCAGACAATGGAATCTTTTGTCAGCAAAGTAAGCGAAAACCCAAACCTTAAGAAACAACAGTTAATTTACAAAAACATTCAAAGCTGCAAGCCTTTTGAAAAGGAAAGACTTGCTGAAAGATTTTTAAACCAAAATCTAAGTATGTTCAAAAATGTTGACTGGAACCAGATGATGTTTGAAAATAAGCAACTAAGAAAAGACTTACTAGGAGCTCCAGATGTAAGTCACGTTGAAGCGTCTGAGGCTGGTGATCTATTTGAGGCGATAAACACTTTAATAGAATCTGTAACTAGAAGAGGATTTGCTGATTTTGAAGCAGAGGCTAGAGCATATGATTCAGTCATCAGTCACCTTACAAGAGAAGTTGTAGAAGAAGGTGAGAAATCAGAGGAAAAAGATGATGCTCCAAATTTAGGAGAAGTATGGAAATTTCTTACTAAGATGGCGGTAAACAACTTTAATGAAAGATATGATCATCTTAACGAGTCAGAAAAAGAAGTGCTTAATGTATTAATTTCTTCAAACGGAGAAAAGAAAGAATTCTTAGAAGGTATAATTAATGAGAACTTAACTATAATCAATAATCTTGTTGAAGATGTGGATAAAACACATTTTGATACACTTGTTTCACTTAAAGAAAAGCTACAAAGAATGAAAGAGTCTATTGATACTATGAAACATGACGATTGCATACTTGAGTGTATTGATCTTAAACAAAATCTACAAGGACTTTTATAATCCCATAACAAATATTTTGAAACTGTGCAAGAAAAAGTGGAATTAATTTTCCGCTTTTTTTGTTTACTGCATCTTTATTTTTTATATTTCTGTATTAGCACGAAGAAATATGGAGACTAAAGCAAAAAGAACAGCGAGAGAGATTAAGGTTAAGGAGGAGATTCTTAATAATAAAGATATAAATGTTAAGATCGGAACGGTTGAAAATCGTGACGCACCAGAAACTGTTTATATATTTATAAGCTTTTGGACAAAGCCATCAGATGAATTATCTTCAGAGAACCAAGACATCCTAAGGAACTTGTTAAACAATAAGTTGTCTAGCATTTATAGAAAAAACTTGAGGTCTGAATTAGCAGATAATAAGTACTTCACTAGCGAGGAGGATAATATATACATAATGAATGTTCCAGAAAACATTAACTACAATAACAAGCGGAACTTTATATCACTAGAATTATATCTTCATACACTCAATATTCATTCAGATAAAAAAATACCACTAAGCAATAAGAAAAACACAGAGCTTTACGAAGAAGCTGTAAGGATAGCTAACTTGATAGGAGATTCGTCCATACTATCTGATCAAGAAGAATTCAAGGTATTTAAAAAGTCAATGGGATAGTTTTAGACTTTTTTATGCTATTTAATAAAAAAGAATAGCATGAGTAAAATTGATCTTAATAAACTAATTAGCGAAGGCATCAAAGAGGCCTTAAAAGAAAAGTTTGGCGAAGTATATGAGGAGCTAGACCTTGACCAAATTGATATGCCTATAAAAGATAAAGGCTTATTTGGAATGGAGAATGAGCTTTCCTTAGGAAATGAAGAAGATGATATTTCTGATATTATAGCCAAGTATGCAAAGAAGTCTGATGACTATGAAGGCGGATACCAAGACGACATCTCAATAACCCCAGGGTATTTTAATGAATCTAAAACAGTTAAAGTAACACCAAATCAACTTCAAGGAATAATTAGAGAAGGAGTAGAGAGGCTTCACAAGAAAACTATGCTCGAAAATAGAATCGAGCAAATCAATAATGAACTTAATGCATTAAAAAATCCAGAAGCTTGGGAGAGTGCTCGTGAGGATGCAGTTAATCAATTAAAGAAAAAACATGTTTCATGGCAAGAGATTACAAATAGAGGAAATCTTATGGATGAGAATAAAAAGCCAAGAAAAATGCCAAAGCCTAACAAAGCATCTGATGAGGAAAATAAAAAAGCTGCCGACAGTTGGTACAAATCTCATAAAAAACCAAAAAGCCCAAAACCTAAACAGGAGAAAAATCCAGTAAACGAAAAGAAATATTCAGATAAAGCTCAAGACTTCATAAGCGCAAAGATCAAGAAACTTAAAGACGAAGGTAAACCTCAAGATCAAGCAGTAGCTATTGCAATTAACATGGCTAAAGATAAAGGTATGAAAGTTCCATCAAATGAAGGGTTGTCAGAAATAATAAAAAACATGAATAATGAATCTTAAGGAAGCTACAATAATTGATGTGAGGGAAGGGTATGAATTCGAAAATGGTCACGTTGAAGGTTCGATAAATATTCCACTAGGAGAAATTCCAGAAAAAATTAAAGAGCTAAAGGAAATGAAAAAGCCACTGGTACTATGTTGCGCATCTGGTAACAGAAGTGGAGCAGCTACTAATTTTTTACAAACAAATGGAGTGGAAGATGTTCATAATGGAGGTAGCTGGACAATAGTTGCTCTTAATACATAAGTAATTTATAAATTTAGAAAAGCCCTACAATGTTAGGGCTTTTTTTATTAACCAACTAAATTTCAAAAAATTCAAATATTTATAATAAACGAACTATAGACCCATGGCAAATAATAATAAATATATCATCTCAGAATTTTATGAGTTTAAAATTGACAGAGACCTTATTACCGAAGCTGAAAAGTCAGGTAAGCCTCTAGTTATGACAGGTATTCTACAGAAGGCTGATACGCTTAATAGAAATGGTAGAGTATATCCTTATGAAATTCTAAAGAGAGAAGTAGACAAGTACATGGAACTTGTAGAGAACAATACTGCGGGTGGCGAATTAGATCACCCAGATTCAGCAGTTGTATCACTTGCTAACGTTTCTCATAGAGTAACAGAGATGTGGTGGCAAGGTCAAGACCTTTACGGAAAGGTGCTTATTGCAGAAGACACTCCAGCTGGTCAAATTCTTAAAGGACTTCTTAAGGCTGGTTTTATGCTGGGTATCTCTTCAAGAGGTGTAGGTTCTGTTAAGAGTAAAGGAGATCAAGATGTGGTACAAGAAGATTTTGAATTAATCGCATTTGATTTTGTTTCATCTCCATCGACTCCTGGAGCATACCTATTTAAAGAAGGTAAAGGTTATGGAAATAGAGGAGCTGGAATGGTACCTCTACAGGAAGATTCTGGAGTAATCACAAAAGCAGCAATGCAAGATCAAATTGATCACTATAATAAAATATACGAAATATCAAATAATGAATTCTGGAAAAATTTCTAATAGAAATAGGTTTTAGAAAATTTGAAAGTATTTATTAGTAAATCAACAGTTGTAAACTTGAAATTATGAGCGACAAAATAAACAAAACATCACTTGAAAAAGCTAAGGCAGACTTTGAAGAGATCAAAAAGTTTGCTCTCAACGAGAGTAAAAAAGAACTCGAAAAAGAAGTAAGCAAGAAAGTTGTCGAGCTTATGGAAACTAAACTCGATGAAGGTGAATCTTCAAAAGAAGATAAAGACATCGTTCAGGAAGAGGTTACTATTAATGCTGATGGTACAACAATTACTATTGATAATGATGGTAATGTTGATATTGACGCAGAAGGCGAAATGGAAATGGGTGGAAGTAACGATTCGATGCTAGGGGAACCAGCAGACGTTTCTGACATCGAGTCTATTGAAGCTGGAGGCGAGGATGAAGAAGAAATTATTGCGGTTTCAGATGAAGAAGATGAAATCGAAATTGATAAATCAGAATTAGAAGAAATGATAGACGAAAAGAATTTCGAAGAGCAAGAAGTAGCAGCGCCTGCACCTGCTACAGAACCAGCTGCAGAAGCGCCAATAGATGCGCCAGCAGAAGAACCTGCAATGGAAGAGCCAGGAATGGAAGAACCAATGGAGGATGAAATTGCAAACCCATTCGCAGAGCTTGGTCAAAAACTTGACACGCTTATCGACCTTATGGGAGGACAAGCTGGAGCTGAAGGAGGTGAAGAAATCGAGATAGTTGACGATGCTGGAGATGCTCCTGCTGAGCCAGCTCCTGCACCTGCACCTGCTGCTGAGCCAGAAGCGCCAGTTGCAGAAGAAATTACGTTCGAAGTTGTCAACGACATGGAAGTTCCAGAAATGGATGCAAGCTCAGATGTGCTTGAGATCATGGACGAAGACGATGACGACATGGAAGACATGGATGACATGGATGAAAACAGAATGTCTGGACATGGACATGCTGTAAGAAGAGCTGCTGGTAACCAAGACGATGCTCATGGTAACACAAGTCCAGAAGTAGCTTCTAAAAGAAAAAGAAAAATAAGCGAAAGCAAAGAAAATAAAGCTCAATATGAGGCTAAAATAGCCGAGCTCATTAAGGAAAACGAAAGTTTAAAGGCTGAAGTTAAAGAAAACGAAGAAGAACTTGTAAAGTTTGAAAACGGATTCATCAAGCTTCAGGAGAATTTTGGTCAAATGCAAGATCACGTTGCTAAATTGCAGATGGCTTATAAGGTTGCAATGTCTGGTGGACTTACAACTGATGAAAAGGTTCAGATTTCTGAGCAGTTCGACAAGTGCGAAACTGTTAAGGATGCTGAGAATCTTTATAAATCAATTGTTAAAGAACACAAGATCAAGGTTAATAAAAACCCTGAGAAAAGCATTAAGAGCAGCACTATAAAGTCAGCTCCAAAAGGTAACAGCATCTCACAACCATTATACGAAAGTAGAGAGGTTAAGAGAATGAAAGAACTAGCAGGAATCAAAAAATCATAAAAAAAGATGTGTCCATCGCAAAAAAAGTAGTAAAAAAATAGAAAACACTTTTTTCGGACATATTTATTGTTAAACAAATTAAAACTTTTCAAAAATGAGCGAATTATTAAACAGTGGAAAAGTTGGGCTTACAGTTTTTAAAAACTTAGCTGAACAAAGAAAAGCTATCGTAGATAGCTGGTCTGATTCAGGGCTTCTTGAAAATACTTCTGGTATTAAGAGAGCTAACGTAGCACAGCTTCTTGAGAATCAAGCTGCTGCAATGTTGAACGAGGTAACTCTTGATTCATCTGCAGGTAGATTTGATACAGTTGCTTTCCCTATTGTAAGGAGAGTATTCTCAAGATTACTAGCTAACGAAATAGTTTCTGTACAGCCATTGGCTTTACCATCAGGACTTTTATTCTATATGGATGCGAGAGTATCTTTCAACGGTAGCGATACTAAGTACGAAGCAACTCCTCCAGGAATTCAAGACCCAACGGGAACAAGAGACATTGTTGCCCCAAAAAATACAGCTAACGGACAAGCTGGACCAAACTTTGCAGATACAACTGCATACGAAAGATTCTACAACAACCAAGGATTTGATATGTCTTTCGGTACTGGATTTACAGTAACTGAGACAGCTCTTGCTCCTACAGCAGACTTGTTTGTTGGTGGTCTTCTTAACACAGCTACAACGCTTACATCTATTGATGTTTCTAAGCAACAGTCATCAGCTACAATCAGATTCTCTGCTGTAACTGACATCTATTACTCAGGAGCTAACGGAAACGAGCTAGTAGTAGCGGCAGGAGGAAGTATTCCATTCTACCACTCTGTACAAACATGGGCTGAAGATCAGTTCGCAGGTGGACAAATGAGATTTGTACTTGACCTTAGACCAGCAGGTGTATACGGTTCAGACTTTGATGCAGGAATGCTTAACGATGGTACTAACTTCGGTGCAGCATTTGCGGTACAAGCAGTTCCAACATACGAAATTTTCAACGACCTTGAGGCTAAGTCAGAAATGGCCGAGCTTACAATCAGGTTCTCAAGTGTAACAGTTAACACTGTAACGAGAAAACTTAGAGCACACTGGACTCCAGAACTTGCTCAAGACCTTGAAGCATACCACTCAATTGATGCAGAAGCTGAGCTTACAGCTCTTCTTTCAGAGCACGTTGCAGCGGAAATCGACAGAGAGATCATCATCGACCTTATTAATGGTGCGCCATTTAGAGCAAGATGGGACTACAACGGATTGTCTTCAAACGCAAACTTCTTCGGTACACAGAAAGACTGGAACCAGACGTTGATTACAAGAATTAACGAGCTTTCAGCTCAAATTCACAAGGCAACTCTTAGAGGAGGTGCAAACTGGATAGTATGTTCTGCAGAGGCAGGAGCTATCTTCGATGACCTTGAATACTTCCACGTAGATGGTAGCGCAGCTCCAGAAAGCGAGAAGTACAACTTAGGTGTTGAGAAAATTGGTAACCTTGGTTCAAGATACGTAGTATACAAGGACCCTTATTTACCAGCTAACATCGTTCTTCTTGGACACAAAGGTAACACTTTCCTTGAAGCAGGGTACATCTACGCACCATACATTCCACTTCAGTTGACACAAACTATCACTGACCCTAACGACTTTACACCTAGAAAAGGTATAATGACTCGTTACGCTAAGAAGATGGTTAACAACAGATTCTACGGAGTTGTATACATTGATAACATTAACACTTACTAAGCCGAAAGGATTAGAAAGGTTTATCATAAACTTAAAAGAGAGATTCGAAAGAGTCTCTCTTTTTTTTGCTCTAAACTTTCGCACATTAAAACGTTCGATAACAGTCGATAAACACAACTTCGAAGATGTTTAGCTTGATGTTAGTGAGATTAAATTAAACTTCCTCAATTTTACAAGTCATTAAATGTTGGAAGGTTCTCTCAAAAGTGAAGTTATGTTCAATGTCTCTCAATACAAAACCATATTTCATTTTTTTAACAACTTCAACATTATATGGTTCTTCACCATCATCACCATAATCAGGTTCGGTGATTTTATATTTAGAACCTACTAACATTTGGTGTGGATTGTTTACACCCTCTACAAAATTATTGTTTCTCATAGCTTAGATTTATTCACGACCAAAATTTCCAACTCTCTGCTCTTTCTCTGGTAGCAAGAGAAAATCATCAACTGCTTTCTTCCAGGCTTTAACTTCACTTCTAACAGTAGCTTTTTTCTCACTGGTCCCAAATGTTTCTACGTAATCACACCCAGAGTGCATTTCTCTCTGATCTGATAACCTAAACACTCCCCAGTAAAACATTTCATTACCGATCACAGACTCATCTCTACGAACATTGATCTCAAAACCTCTATAATTTACTATCATAACAAATTTTTTACCAACAAACCCAGAATAAAACTTTTTCACCTTTTTTGTATCCGTTAGATAACAAATACTCATTGATTAATGGCGTATCTCCATTTTCACCAACCCATTCTAGATTAGCAAGATCATTTCCACGTCCTCTATTCTGTATTTGGTATTCCCACTCTTTGTGTACATCATGATTATGATAGTCTGTACCGCCTATTTTCTTAACAAGCTCAAGTAAATCAATTACTCTCCAATCTTTTTCCCAATTATTATCCATTCTTATAATTTTCTATTTATCAATAAATTACTTACCTCCGCATTTTCCACATTTAACCTCTCCTTCTCCCATACATCCTGCACAAACTCCAAATTTAGAAGACTTTTCTCCATTACAGCCAGGACAGGTTATAATTCCATTTTCACAGGAACAAGCATCAACTTTAATTCTCTGGTACTTTTTTTCAAGTTCTGTGATTCTATCATCATGATATTGCTCATTAATTGTAATCTTCACGTCTGTGAGATATACAAACAAAGAAATAAGTATCGTAGGAAGCCATTCTGCTTCAAACTCTAATTTTATGATCATAATGGGTATTAACAAAGAGCTTAAGCAAAATGCCAAAGTAAATGGTAAATAACTGATTTTTTTCTTCATTAGCTATATAATTGCTAACGAAAGTAGGAATTTTTTCTTTTACGACAAAATTTTTCTGACCTCTTGCCTTATTATTTGTCTAACTTCGTTCATTGTTTTTCTGGACATATGAAATCTCATAGCCTTTGGTTTAAAAACGTGAAGTTCGTCTGGGTTAGGTGCAAGACCCATTCTATCAAGAGTATTTAAGTATCTAATTTGATCATCTGCGTCTAAGTAAGCAAGTTCTTCAGGAGTAAAAGTACTGTCAATTGCATATTTAATCTTTTCCTTTGCATACTTCCTCTTAAGATCGTCATCATCTAGTAATTCAAATTCTCCTGGAGTAAGTTGTACACCAGAAGTAATTGTTTTGCTAATATAAGTATCTTTTAAATTATATGGAAGCCTCTCTAAATCAGCCTTTTGCAAAAATCTTATATTCCATATATAAACTTCTTTGTCACGATCTGATAACTCATTAAATTCATAATCTTCAAGCCAGTCAGATGTTTTTAGACGATTATAAAAGTATTTTTCCTTGTTCTGAGGAACTAAATACTCGATCTCTTTTTGAGTAAGCTTGGTATTTTTGATAACCAGATCGTTAACAAATGCAATTTTTTGCTTTGTTGTCATTTCGTCAAAATGATCTCTATCAAAATTTATCATAATTACTTACTTTCTCCATTATAAATAGTCTAAACAAATAGGAATCAAGTTTTCTCAGCATATTTATAATAAAACAAAAAAATATGGCTTTTCACAACACAAATTATGGAGCAGTACCTATGCCTGCGGGAACGTATGGCGTTGATGTTCTTGGTAATAACATGACTGCATCTACAGTACATGAGCTTTTTTGTCTACGAGATGGAGCTGCTACAATAACAGCTAGAGGAGGCGGTAAATTTTACTGGCGTGCAACAGCTGGACAAACAATGAAAATTATGCCATCTCAGGTTGTTGTAGAAAATGGGGAATTTGTTGGCTTCAGAGCTCAACTACCTTCAGGTTGGAATAGACAGGCAAGAATTCAATAAATAATAGATTATGAGTGTATTTTGCGCAGAAGGATGTCTTACGGGTATGACCGTAACAGAAAAGAGTCAAATCTTCAGAAGGATTAGAAGGAAGATTGGTGCTCCTGTTATGGGTGTAGAACTATTGGATGAACAGATAGAAGAATGTGTCTGTGAAGCAATAGAAGAATACTCTACATACATTAACGACTGGGTTCTTAGAAATAGATTAGGAGAGATGCTTGGTCTACCTTCTGAGGTTGACTTTACACTCAAGTATGTTTCAAATTCTCTATATTTTGAGAGATCATATGCTAAAGATATAGGCGAGCAAATTGGACTTGGTGCCAATGGTACAAGAGAAGTTAAGACAACTTCTATAACTCTTACTGCTGGTACACAGGATTATTCAATTCCAGCTGGACGTGAGGTTTTGGATATACTTTGGTTTACACCTTCTTTTATCAACCTATTTGGACTTGACCCATTTTCAAATCAAAACATAGCATACTCTGAGTTTGG
>Ga0102945_1000162_pt1 | contig 21215 bp, 25 predicted proteins | sample SalPonred_H2O_MG_FD_78207 | JGI IMG/M metagenome (GOLD analysis project Ga0102945, IMG submission 78207) | Salt pond water microbial communities from South San Francisco under conditions of wetland restoration - Salt Pond MetaG R2_restored_H2O_MG ...
GGATCTTCTAGCACCCAAGGATAGAACTTTCTAACAAGGCTGTTTGATAAAACCTGTATGACAATATTTTCATGCTTTTTAAGTTCTGCGATGACTGCATCTAGATTTTTAATCAATCCAGGTTCACCACCTAGCAGGCACACTCTTGTTTTGTACGGACTAAGGTATTCGGCTGTTCTAGATAGGAAATCCATGTCAACATCGAGATTGCGCATTTCTAAAGTCCATGCGGTACAGTAGTGGCAACTCTTGTTACAACTTTTTGATAGATAAAAGTCTACTGTCTTATAATCTTGTTTTTTTAGATTATTTAGAGTTAACGCCATTAAAATATACCTTGGTATGTTTTTCGAAACTTGGAAAACTCCAATGTTCCTCTGCATTACCTGTTCGAAATTTCTCAGGGACATCTCTATTTAATAAATCCGCGTGTTGAGTACGTTCAAGCTGGTTATTTGGTATGCCTACTCCTACAAGTATTTTGGGATTCTGTGATGTCCCTAGTATATCACGTATCGGTTTAGTATCTATTGCTGAACAAATACCTGTTTTATATCCTAGTAATCCTGCAGAAAGTATAAGTTCTCCTACGGATATACCCATTGAGTATGCTATTTGTTCGTTATATACTTTTGCTGCAGTGCTGTTGGGATTTTCCTTTGCGGCACGGTGTTGATTGCAACGAGCAATGCCTTCTTCCGTTACATATACGAATAATGTATTAGCATATATCTGAGAATTAGTAACTGAGTTTGAATAGTTTTGTTTAAATATATTGTTCTCTACATTATAACTTTCATTTAGATCTTTTTCGTCTCTAACCATTGCAAAATTTTTTGTATGATTGTATATCTGCTTGATGATCTTTTGATCAGTGTATACATATAACGAATAGTGTGTTTCATTTTGCTTTGAGGGAGAGTTCATAGCTGCATAAACAAGGGTATCTAAATCTTCTTTCGGAATACATTTTGTTAGATCGTAGTTTCTTTGTGCTCTTTGAGATGAATCTACGGCATTAATAATATCTTTATTCATTGTAATACTCTAACTTATAATAAATCTTATGTCAATCTTTGAATTGAACAATTTCGTCTATATGAGGTTTATTTTCCAACAAGATTCCGCCCTTTGTAGAATGTATAACTCCGTCCACTTCGACAGTTGAGGATAGAGGATCTTCCATGTCTGCTTTGTATCCTATTTGAACAACTAAAATAGGAGATTCAGTAATTTGTGGTAAAGCATCCCAGTCTAATCCATTTTCATTTGTGTTCTTACTATATTCGCCTCTGCCGCCTTTCCAGGTCCATTCCGGAAAACTTTTAATATAAGATATGGCAAGATCATTTTCTAAACATAGTCCAGCAAGTAGTTTTGTAAACATTCCTACCTCTATACATGCAAGAGCCTTGTTGGTGCTTTCTCTAAAACGTTTTTCGCTTATTTGCCCAAATCTCGAAGCAGTACCTTGTACATCGTCAGGAGTAACGTATGGACTGTCACCTTTGTATTGCTGGGAATATTCTTTAATAAATGTGTTTGGTTCGCACTTCCTTAGTTCAAACACCAAAACCCAAGCTGGTAGGTTATTATCACAACCAGTTTTTCTTAGCTCGCTTTGTGTTCGATCAAAATCATTTACAGATCCCTCTGTATACAAACAACAAATTTGCTCAACGATTCTTTTTTCTTTTTCATCGTTAGGACCAAAGGCGTGTATTTTGAATGGATATAAATTTTGTTTCGATGGTGCAATCTTCTGAGTTCTTCTAAGCAAGTCATAAATCATTTCTTTACTCGGTGTACGATCCGGATCCCAAGCGGCCCTAATTTGTCTACGTTTACCGTACAGTTCTTCTATTGACATTTTTACATCCTTGTGTTTACTATTCTTTCAAATGCAGGTTTTTGATCTATATCTAAAGGAATAATATCTCTTCTGTATTTTTTGCCTTTACCTGCGGTCATGATCAATAATACATCTTGATCTAAAAAATCAAATTCTTTTTCTGTCCAAGATATTAATTCGCCCGGGAAGCATTGAGTAAAAGATACATCGATATTTTCTTTAAGTAAAAAACTCGCAAGATTAGCACTAAACAACCCTATTTCTATTCTTGCAATATCTTTTGCATGAGTATGCCCTGGCCATTCGCGTTGGGTTTGGCAATAGGTTAGACCGTAATCTATATTATTTTGCTGAAAAGAATTTGGTTCATCTTCGACACGCTGGGTAAAAATAAAAACATATGGTGCAGAATTTAGGTTTACAAAAAAAGGCGTCTTGTTGTCCTTTAATAATTGTTTTTCGTATTTCTGTAATGATTTTTCGTTTTTTATTTCTATTCCGGAACCTTTTGCCTGTTGTATCAATGCTTTGTTATATAAAATTCTTTTATGTTCTCTGTCTTTTTCGCTTAACATATGAACACGGTAAGGCATAAAGTTTTGTTTAGACGGTGTAACTCTCCACGCATATTCGAGTGCCGTTAAAATAATATTAGAATTTAAAATATTTTCAGTATCGTATTCTAATACATATCTGTAACCTTGCATTATACTACTCCTTATCTATAAATTCAAAGATAGTATCAAATGGAGGATCCGTATTATATTTTGGATCGTTTGCTATAGTACCGTCTTCTGACAATCTTTCGTAAAAATATTTCTTAGCTTTACCCAATGTCATCATAAGTATAGGCCTAAATCCTCGATTACCGCTAATAAACGGAAGAGACTTTGGCCATTTTGTTTTGTCGTTGTGGAAACAAATATTATAGGATACGTCCCAACCTTTTTCTAATGCCGCTCCGGTAATTGTTTTTGCAACCATGCCGACATCTATAGCATTAGACTCTCTGTTTTTGGTATTGACAAATTCCCAGTCTTCTAATTGCCATTTACTTCTCGTTGTATCAAACCAGTATCTAAAGTGTGGATTCGGTGACGATGTTCTCGGAGTAATGATAAAAGTCCACGGAGCACTCTTTATATGAAACAACCCTACATTCATACTATATACTTCATGGTTAGTTGTCGTGCCATATGCTTCATAGTCTACATCTATCTTTCTACCCTCTGCTACCTCCCACAACATATGACTACGTTCTTTGTTTGGACCTAAAATCCAAAACTTATAAGCATACGCTTTTTGTTTTGATGTAGCAAGAGAATATCCTACTTTCAAAATTTCTTCTATCTCTGCACGGGTAGGAATTATTTTGTCGTCATAGTGAACCACATGTTTTCTTTTTGAAAATATGTCCTCAACCAGCATTTAAAACTCCTTTTGTAGATGTATATTTTTAACAAAAACCCTTTATAGTTTTTCTTTATGAATGATTTTGCTCTTGCTGTAATAGGTACGTTCTCTATATAAAAGATCTGGTTTATCTTTTGCACAAACATGGTTACATTCTGCAAATCCTTCATTTCTTTTAATTCTTTTGAAAAACCTTTTCCATTGTTTGGTTTTTAAAATTTCCTCTACGCTGTCGTAATCTTTTAAATAACTTGCTTCGAGTAGCTTTGCAAATTCCGGATCATTTGTCATAGACGGATTATCGCAATAGCAACACGGGAGTAATCTTCCTCGATTATCAACAGCCATCTCTGTGCTTCCGTTCAAACACCTTGCTTGTAAAATAACCTTAGACATTATTTTTTTGCCTCCGGTAACAGCCAATCATCTTTGCCCCTCCATCTACCGGAATTTTTGAGCATAAGCACTACTCCTATATCATCTGCCATTTGTTTTGCCTGTTCAATACTATTTTCATTATAACTGAAAATAATGTATTGCCAAAGAGGAGTAGTTTTGAGATATTGTACAGACTTTGCCATGATGTCAAACAGTTTTACTCCGTCTTGATGTATTCGATACTTGCAACTTTCACTAGGCAATCCATCAATACCATATACCCACTTTGCTTCAGGATATGCTTCCCATGCCTCTTTAAACCAATCTATGGATTTAAATGAAGACGCGGTATGTACATTCACCATTACATTTTTTTGTTTACAAATTTTCAAAAAATCTATGAACTGAGGATGGTGAATCGGATCTGATAGTTGTCCACAAAACACAATATGATTATAAAAATCTGTTAACTTCAAGAAGTTGTCTAAGGATAAATCCTCTCCCGGCACAGGTTGTTTATGATTAAGATGATCGGTTTGTCTTTGGCATCGTAAACACGCTAACGGGCATCTATGGGTTATATCGAGATTTAATCCACGTCTTATAAAAAAGGTCATATAAATATCCTATACAGTTTCTCAATAATGAAGTTAATTTCGTCATCTTTGAGCCATGCATGCACAGGCAAACTTAAAACAGTGTCAGCGGCCATCTTAGAGTTAACGCAAGCGTCTCTCCTGTGTTCTATGTTGTTATACATTCCGTTAGCACTTAATGGAGTTTCGTAGTGTATGCTTGCTTGTAGTGCTTCTTTAACACGCTTACGAGTGTATTTATCCGCAAACCTAACCACATACTTATGATAGTTATGGTTCAAATCGCCTTCCATTATTTGCGTAACTAAAGGCAAATCTTTGAATGCTTCGTTGTATTTTTGTGCAATTTCTTGTCTGCGTTTTTGATTCTGTTCTGCTCTTTGTAAACGCAGTTCAATTATTTTGGCATTAAGCACATACATTCGGCTGTTGTAGCCTAAACGATCAAAAGTTCTATCTTTGCCATGTCTGCGAATCTGTTTGACAAGGTCAGCAATATTGTCATCGTCTGTGAGAACTACGCCACCGCCGTTAATTCCACTAATAACTTTATTTGAGTTGAAACTGAATACACTGGTATCACCAATAGTGCCAGCCCGAACACCATTTAAACTGCTACCCAAACTCTGTGCAGCATCTTCGATAAACAGTATACCTTTTTCTTTACAAAACGCTTGTATTTCTGTGGTGTCTGTCATATTACCAAACAAATGCGGATATACAATTGCCTTAACACGATCATTGTACATACGTTTAATGCTATCCAAACTCATGTGATAACTGTGAAGATCTATATCACAGAATACAGGAGTAGCACCTACTAAGCTGGCGCATGCCGAACTACTGATCCAACTAAAATCTGTGACTAGGACTTCGTCTCCTGGTCCAATACCGTGTGCTAAAAGAGAGAAGTGCAGTGCATCCGTGGCACTGGCAACACTTACACAGTGTTTGCGCCCTATTCGTTCTGCAAATTTCTGTTCGAACTCTTCGTTGTTTTCGTAGTTTGTTTCGCACATAAAGTTGTGAAACAACTCCATGTATGCTGACATGTTTTCTTGATATTCCCTATCCCATGCATCATATGCTATCATTATTGATTCCTAAAATTAACAATTTATTTGCTATCATTTCGGCAGCCATCTGTTGTGTTTCGACTCCTGGATGGATTAAATCCCTTGCAAGGTCTATTTTATCAAAAAAGTCAACATTGTAACGTTTGTGTGTATCATAGAAATAAGTTCCTTCATAGTAAATAGTCTTTTCTTTCCAAATAGTCCTATCAAATTCTACGTAATAATCATTCCTTACTTCCCAGTCATGACTCCCACAATATGTTTTACTTTTAGGCAGCCTTGGTTCCCATGATTTTATACAGTCTATACTTCCTGTCAACTCAGAATATCGAGCCGCCCCAGACCATATTTGAACAATCGCTTTTGGATGAGGGTAATGATTATGTATACATAAAGAATTTAAACAAGCAAGATCGATGCCATATCCACTGACTCCTAAATTTATAACGGGTATCTTAAGAATGCTTTCTAATCTCACCGAAACAGTGTCTTCAAAGGCGATACCTACGCCTGCAACATTAGAACAACCAAAAATTACAATACTGTTTTTCCAATCTATATCTTCTATATTTTTGGTTCTGAAACCGAGTTGGTTGTATTTGTATGAGATAGTTTTATCATGATAAAACCATGACTTCCCCATCTTTTTTCGATTTTTACGTAGTTGGTAATAGCTATCGGAGCCACTGGGATTATCACTATCAAATAACACTGTTTTGTTTTTTCTACCCATGTGACCTAACAAAATCAATATAAGTATCCTTTTCCCAAGTTATATTTTTGCTCCTCGGTTAGATCAGAGAAACTTAACCGCTCTCTTATGGATGTTAAGGTATCCATATATCTACCAAAAAATAATAAATTATTCATTCTATCTAAAGGAACATTACTGAAGCTATCTGGATCAACTAATCTTACTGTGTTATTTTTATCAAAGATTAGATTTTCTGTTCGAAAATCTTTATGGAAAAAAATTTCTGTTTCATGCAGATTTTTAGATTTAAACTTAAAAAAATTATTAAATATATCCATCGTGTCTATTAAGATTTTTTTTGAATCGTTGAAACCCAAAGCAATCATTTCGTGTTCTAAATTTACTCCGTGTATTGATTCCATTAAATAATACCTTTTTTTAAAATTAACATCTAAAATTTGAACAGCTCTCGGTTCATAATTTTGATAATCCTGATATACACTCCACCATTTTTCAAAATTATATCTCTCGTACCAATATTTTACAAAGACATCTGATTCAGAATCATAATATAAGTCTGGATAATGTTTGTACGGCTGTAAATTTTTTATATTCATGATGACTCTTATTTCTTTCGCGGCATTTTACGCCAAGTCATGAGAGATTCTGTTTGATGACCCCACCATTCTTTTTTAACACGTTCTTCTCTGTGTTTTGCATCAGGGCTCGTTATGATAAAATCGACATTTTTCCTTAACAACGGACTATCTGGATTAAATCCCCTATTGGTGTTTACAAACAGCAGACTAAAATCTTCTTCTTTTGCAATTTCAATAGCCTTGTCGATTTCGTGCTCGTTATAACCGAAGATAATATACTGCCAAACTATAGTATGACCTCGATCCCTTCCTTGTCGCATTCGCATCCAAACTTCTTTAAAATTTGACCCTATACGATATAGTTCGCTTTTTTTGTCAATACCGTCTACGCCAAAGTACCAAGCATTTTCGCCAACACCGTAACTATATGCTTCTTCCCACCAATCATCACCTTTGCCACTACCGACAGTTGCAATACGCACTGCTTTACCTTGACCGTCGCACATTTTTAACAATGATAAGAAGTCTTTATGGTAAATAGGATCAGATATTTGTCCACAGAAAGTTATACCAAAATCATAATAATCTAATATCTTTTGGAATTGTTCTGGTTCAAGGTCAAACGATCTTTTGATTTGATCTTGACTGCTGGTTTTTTGACGAATACACTGTGGACATTGGAAAATGCATCTATGAGAGGCATCTATGTTTGGCCGGCATTTTTTTTGTTCTATTACGTACTTGTCAGTAATCCGCGCCATTTGCTTGTGCCTTAACTTCGATCCTTTCTTCTTGTTTAACTTTGTCTTTATCAATATCTACACCGCACTTTTTTTTACACATATAAGATGCATTTTCTGGATTGTTTAGAAGTGTTTGAAAAAAGTTTTCCCACTGATACGATGTAAAGATATCTTCTAACTTTTCATTATTGGCAAGTGCTAGTTCGGGATCCTTGAGACCACAGTGTTTTACATATCTATATACAGGCGGATCATCCATCCAACAACACGGAAGCATAAATCCGTCACTTGTGTATGCCGCACCCTTATTATCTCTAGTTCCAAATTTCAAGCACTTAGGTTCAATTTTCATTTAGTTCCCCTAAAGCGTTCAATATAGGCAAAATATCTGGTTTTTTAAAGTCTCTTCTCCAATACACACTGCCGCCATCTACGATTTTGTTATCTCTTTCATATATTATATTTTTATCAAAATATTTGCATTCCTGAATAATTCTTGGCGCAGGATCGAATGTAGCTTTAGTATACACATAAGTGTCAAATAGTCCCATTAAGTTTGATATAGGAACAAAAATATTTCTATTTTTTAGATTAACATAGCTCGCCTGATATGTCAAGATGCCATGGTCAGGATATTTGTGCAATACTGATTCAGCGGCAGCGTAGTATTTGTCGTTTGTTCCTAGGAACAGATATCTAAATTTCTGATCGTCAACATAAGGTTTGTATATGTCAAAGTTAATGTGTTTTTCAAAGTGTTCCCCTATACCGTTTGGATATACCGCTGTATCACACAAATTAACTATATGTCGAGGCGAATAAAATTTTACAGACTTTTGATAATCCACTGGATGGTTTTCGCTGTAGACACTTATTACGTTGCTACTGAATAGCTTGCGCAAACATCTTTGTTGGTGGTTTGTGTAATTATTAAAATTTTGCCAACTTAGTGTCATCATGCTACGTCCCATTATAAGCGTTACATCATTTTCAGATGGCAGATAAGTATCGATTAAAACTTTTTCGTAGGTAGTGTACTTAGTTTTTAAAACATCAATATACTCTTGTTGATTGAATTTTCGATGGCTTATGATGACTACCTGGGCCGGCACTCCTGCTTTGTTTAAGATATCACAGTATTCGTAACTATAATAAAGTAAACCATCCACAGGTTTACTGGTAACTACTATATTAATCATTTTTATAACTTCTATATTCAAACGAGGTTGATATACTCAATGTCGTATTATACAAATTTGTATAATCCTTAAAAAATCAACTGTAAGTGATTCTAATATTTCTTGTGAATTGATCAAGCTGTTGGTAAACCTGTTCAATAGATTCGCCTAATAATATTAATTGTCCGTTTTGATGTCCTACACTAGCATTCCAGTTATTAGGAATTACACTACCTGGTTTTAATGTACTACTAAAATGGTGTACATGTTCATTTAATTCAGGCCATTCAATGCTTTTGATTGTTCCTGGACGAAATTTAAATTGCTTTCCTAAAGAATACTTAAAACGTGTGTCATACTCTCTAGTAAAGTTTGCAGTATGTTCTTTTGAATTTAGTTTTACTAACTGCTGTGTAACATTATAACCGTAAATTTCGTGAAAACTTGTGGCTGTGTGACTACTTCCTGGACGTAGATTGGTTTCAATTACATTGATAACATTTAGATCTTCATCGTAAAAGAACTCTGTGCGCAATGCTCCGTTTACTATTTTTAATACATCGGCTAGATGTTGCAGTATATCTAATACTTCTTGTGTTAAAAATTTGGGATCGCTTGGAAATAATCCTTCTTCGTAATAAAAGTAAGGCAAACGTTCTTGTTCTAGTTTGCTTTTTTGATCTCTAGCATAGTGTGTGTAAGGTTTAACTATGCCATTCTGAACATAACAATTTACTCCGCTGAAATAGTCTGCATGTGTGTATTGTTGAACTAGATAATAATCATATTTTTTGTTTAGATTCCAGCCTTGTGAACGATCACTTTCATTCATAAAAGTTTTAAGTTCTTCAGCACTGTGTATCTTCTTGACGCCGTTACTGCCTGCTCCATAGTTTGGTTTAACTATACATGGATATTCTAAAATGTTTATGTCGTCAATATCGTCATAGCGATAAGACCAAGCAGGTCGAGGTAAATTATGCTCTACCAGTAGCTGTTGCCATGCTTCTTTGCTGGCACAATGTTTCGCGGCTTCCTCGCCTATACCGTTGAAACCCATACGACTGTTCACACATGCCATTGACATACTAGCATCATTTGTGCAAGGATGGGTAACTGTCATACTTACACCGTAGTTCTTTGCAAGTTCCACCAATACATCTGTCTCCATATAATCTACAATATGGAAATGGTCTATCATATCTTTTACAGTATTGTAGTAATACTTGCCCTCTAAGTTTGTTGGATGTGTTGCTACAATTTTGTATCCTAGTGCTCGCGCTTCACGCATATACAAGTAACTATCGTCGAACACGCCAATGTGTAATGCTACCTTATGTTCCATAAATTTCTCTTATGTCTTTGCCTGTAATTTTTTTGTATCGTTCTATCAAAAATGTTGGACTATCTAAAGCAAACTTATAACCTAAGTCTCTACAATGATTTCGCAATCTGAACCAACGTTCTATTCTTACTTTTTGAGTATTGTCACCGATTTCCCAAGCACCTACATCGTCATAGTCTATGCCCATTTCTTGAAATTGATCAAACAAGGGGGTGCCTGGATATATTCTCACTGTAGCTCCGAGGCTGATTTGGAATACAGTTCCGTCTTTCGCATACCGAGCATTACGAGTAAACATATCCATAGTTTCTTGGAACTCCCCTTCACCTTCCCCCGGATAGCCAATAAGCATCATCATCACAGTGTCTATACCATGTTTAGAACACTGCTCAAGTGTATAGTCAATATCGACCGCTCTAGCTCCTTTTTTCATAGAGTTTAAAACCTTTTGGCTGCCGCTTTCAATACCCAGCAACATTCTAGTGCATCCACTCTTTGCTAGTTTTTCATATATTTCGGGGCCTTGGGAGTTAGGAGGTCTAACAATAAATTGTCCGCCCCATTTTATGCCCGATATATTTTCTTCAATAAGCGTATCCATCATGGCATCCATTTGTGGAATATTGCCATTTAGTAAACTGTCAGTGAAGTAAAATTCTCGTATCTCGGGGTGCTTCTTAATTTGATAAATCATTTCTTTAGCAATAGTAACCCCGCTTTTTGTAGCAAACGTTGGCCAACGTTTACCTACGTCACAGAACTTACAACGTCTAATACAACCTCTACTGCCTGTTAGATAAAGTAGTCCTGTGCCTTTTGGATCTTCGAACGGGTTCCTAAATAAATGGCTATACTGAGATAGATCATAGTCTGTATAATCAGCAAACGGTAGCGAGTCCATGTCCGTAATTTGCATCGGAGGTTGTCCGTTGATGCCTGGATATGATCTGTTACCTTTAAGAAGTTCTAGTATAGTGTTTTCCCCTTCTGCTTCCACATAAGCATGTATACGGTTTGCTTTTAGGTTTTTCGGACCAAAGTCAGGCGTAGCACCTGGGCCGCCTAACACTACTTGTACTTCTGGCAAACGATTTAATATTTCGTCTAAAAAAAGGTCACACATCACATGTTGCCAATGGCTGAGCAGTGTTATTCCAATAAACTTTGGGTTATGACTGGCAATTTTTTCCACTGCCTGTTTTACTAAAGGTACAAAAACATGTTTTACTTGTTCAAAATATTTCTTGTTGATCAGTGTTTGGTCATTGTCTAACCAAAGATGCGCATACTCGTCCCTGACAGTATTCCAAAATTCCACATTGAAATCTATACATTGACTGGTATAACCGTGATGTTCTACCACCGCTTTAAGAGATGCAGGTCCAATAAGTGGACTCTGCACCTCGAATTTAGGAATACTGATAAAAACAATGTCTTTACTCATATTTTTGATTTACTTTTCCTAGGCCTATAAGAACGGCGTATACTATAGTAATTATTACACTTACGCTTAAAACACTAGGACTAATGATATCAGTTACATAACTCCACATAACTATTGGCAGTGTTTGTGTGCTATGATCTAACAGTAATAGCGCAACTATAAACTCGTCAAAACTTGTGATAAAAGCAAGAGAGCTGCCTGTAAGTAAGCCGGGCAACATCACTGGAAGTTGTATGTCTTTTAAAATTTGAAAACTGTTAGCACCACACAGTCTAGCACTCTTTTCAATGTTTTGGTCATAATTACTCAAACTACTCAGAGTCATCAGTACAACGTAAGGGACACACAGCACTGTATGCGCAATAACAAGATTCACAAAACTGTTATTAAATCCAATATCATGAAAAAAGAAGATCCATCCTAAGCCGATAATAATACTTGGTATAACAATTGGACTAATTATAACGCTTAACACTACACCGTTCTTGTAGGTATTTAACCATAATGCTGTAGGGATACTTAATATAATACAGCAAGCTAGCGTGGTTATACCTACTTTTAAACTGGTAATGATGCTGTTATACCACATTGGATCAGTAAACAACTGACTATACCATTTTAGACTAAACTCAAAGTCAGCAATCTTAAAGTAGTTCCCACCATCTACACTGAACAAAACAATCACAAGCATAGGCGCAAATAAATATAAAAACATTCCATATGAGAATAACCTAATCACGGGCATCTCCTTTGAAGTTGATACAGTAGTACACATAAAAAAGCGCAAGACTAGTGGCTAGCATTATCACTGTCAACGCACTTGCTAACCCCCAGTTAAGGGTATATTGCACTTGTCTGATAATCTGTTCCGTTACAAATAATCCTTTGCTCCCTCCTAACAAACTTGGAGTAATATAATATCCGGTCACACTCATAAATGTCAATATTGTACTGTTTGCAATGCCTTTTATTGTTTGTGGAAAGTATACATATCTAAAAGTTTGGACCTTGTCGGCACCACTGATTGTGCTTACTTTAATTAAATCTGTGTTTACATTCTTCATAGCAAGATATATAGGCAACACACTTAAAGGCAATGCAATATATACACTTCCTATGTAGATTGCTGTGATTGTATTCATAAGGTCAAATGGTTGTAATAGCAATATCCAACTTACAGTTCTACTTAGGAAACTGCTAAACAACGGAATAAGCACAATAAACAGCGCAACCTTTGATGCTATGCCTTTTAATTTGGTAAGATAGTATGCCAAAGGATAAGCTAGCCCTAAACAAATTATTGTTATAATAGCACTAAGAAGATATGTCCTTCCTATAACTTTAAGATATAAATCGTTCGAGGCACGTTTGAAATTAGCAAACGTATACGATTTCACTTCCTGTTCAACTACCTTCCAAAATTTAGGGTCTCGCCATCCGGGATGCTCTATGCCTTTTCTAAACATACTGCGAGTTTTATGGTAGTGATGATTTAAGTAGGTTATAGCCCTACGGCTATCTTCTCTAGCTAAATCCTTTTGTATAGCCTCGATTCTATCTCCGCCGTTTACGACATAGTTGGTTATGTTTGGAAGATAGCGTTCAACTGTCGTGTTGTACACACTATTTTTTAAAACTTCACCTAACGGCAGTAGAAAGAATATTGCTAGAAAAAATACTAGAGGTATAATCTTTCCATGTTTCGCAAACAAACTCATTTACAAAATCACTCCTTGGTTTATCGAGTATTTCGGTAGGACTGCCTATTTGTTCTACTTTTCCTTTATTCATAATAACAATGGTATCGCACATGTTAAATGCTTCTGTGAAATCGTGCGTGACATAAATTACAGTGGTATCTTTCAACAGTTGTTTGATATCTTTTTGTAGTCTAATTCTTAGTTTTAGGTCTAAAGATGCTAATGGTTCGTCCATCAATATAACATCAGGATTATATACTAGTGCTCTAGCAATCGCAACTCTTTGTTGTTGGCCGCCACTTAACTGCTTTGGAAGTTTGTTAGCATGTTCTTCCATGCCTATAACTTTTAATACATCATTCACAGGACTTAAATCTTTGCCCTTGACACGTAAAGGATAAGCAATGTTTTCATACGCGGTCATATTTGGAAACAGACTAAAGTTTTGAAATACCATTCCGAGTGGTCGTTTATTGCTACTTAATGTAGTTATGTCTAGTCCGTTTACTATTATTTGTCCACAATCCGGTGATTCAAATCCCGTTATACAGTTAAGCAAAGTACTCTTGCCACTTCCACTAGGACCTAGCACAGCAATATTTGAACCGGCAGGCACAGAAAAAGAAACATTATCAAGCACTGTGTCTTTAAAAGTTTTTTTGATATTTTTTACTTCGAGCATTTAAGGTCTCGCTATTTGGAAGTTATAACTTAACATAACTTTTAGATCTGTATCCTCTACACCTGTAGGACGTTGTATCTTATCAACACCGTGGCAGTCGTAAGAACTAAAAATAAGAACTCTGTTTGGCGTACAATCGAAAGAACTAGTATTCTTTGACCATTCTAAATAATAGTCTTGTGGGTACGGCGCGGAATTATACATGTCATGAATAAACTTTAACTTGGTAGGCGTATTATTTTTTATATAAAAAGCAAGTGACCATAAACTATCGCGATGAACGTGTTGCGGAATTAGATCACCTTCTTTGTATATTCCTAGCCAACTATTTGTAATATATAGTTTGTTAGCAAACTCCTGCGTATAACCTAACTCTTTTACATATGTTTTTAGTTCGTTCAGTAGCAAATCGCTTATCCAATCGAACCTATCATCCTCATTTAGATAGATTTTATTAGAATGGCCGAACTTGAATATATCAGGATTATGCTCGTCGCTGTAATCTGCTATATCCTCAGCATGTTCATAGCAAATTTTTTCTAAGTGAATCAACTGATCTTTACTTAAAACATTGTCACGTATCCATATAGGACGTTTATACAGTTCATGGATCATTCCAGCAACCAAGCCTCCCAACGCTCATTTATATACTCGCCATTTTCTGCCCACCAAGCACCGTCACGTGGAATACTGCCTGTAAAGTTTTTAGGATTAGTAACCATTTCTGCTTCCATGTCACTGCCCGTATCGACTGATGTCCAATCGCCTGCATTAAGTTCAATTGAACTTTTACGTGTCGGGGCATATGGAATAATACGACTGATTTGTGCCAGTGTCTCTGTGCTGGTAGCATGTTGAATGAACGCAACTACTTCAGGCGTCATCTGTCCTTTTGCTATTACCCATGGAGAAACGGTATAGATTTGTGCGTCCCAAATCTGTTCAATATTTTGTCCGTCAACATTCTTGGCCTTCCAAAAGCGGCCGTTGTAACTTGCTAATATTTGTATCTGTCCTGCGCTCAACTGTTGAATACCAGCGGCTGCACTATCCCACCATACAATATGATCTTTAATTGTGTCAAGTTTAGACAACGCACGATCAAGACCTTCGTCTGTTGCTAACACATCACGCACAATATTGCGGTCTACACCGTCAGCAATAAGAGCCCATTCCAAATTATTATATGGGCGGCGTTGTAGTCCACGCTTTCCTGGAAACTGTTCTACATCAAACACGTCTGATAATGTCTGCGGAGCATTGTCGCCGTATGTTTCTGGGTTGTAACCGAACTGAATACTGTAGACAGCTTGGGGTGCTACACAATCTTTTAGCATGCCTGGAAGGAAGTCTTGACTGGGTAACGTACCATCAGGTGCAGGCAACAAAATTTCGTCGTGATTGAAGTTTTCAACTAATCCATCCTCGCAAGCAATTGTAAGTGCTTCTTGCGGAATATCAATTACATCGTAAGTCACGTTTTCAGTTTCGATTTGTGTACGTAGGGCAGCTAGAGCATTATGCGCATTTTTAATAACATTTACTTCTACTTGCGGATTTTGTTTTACAAACGGGTCAATAGCGGCTCGTTGTTGTGCCTCACCCCATGCTCCGCCGTAGTTCACAATATTTACAGTGCTATTAGCAAATGCTGATCCGGCTATTAGTGCTAGTACCGACATAATCGTATACTTCATTTGGTTCTCCTTTAGCTATTATAGTAGTAGTTATCTCCATATCCTATACAGAGAACGACTCTTGATTAAATATTATTACATTCAACTTCTGAAGTCAATCATCTTTTACGAGAATATATAATATAGTATGTCCTACAAAGTCACACATCAAAATCATCTAAGTATTAGAAAGACAGCAGACTACAGTGTTAAAATAGGGCGTTGTAATCGCATGCCGATGGATTTTAAATCAGAAGCTCTCCGAGCCGCAAGGTTGATAGCTCAAGAAAACGATAATATTTGGATTAGTTATAGCGGAGGTATAGACAGCGAATTTATTATATGCGTATTTCTTGAAGCAGGGATTGACTTCAAAGTCGCCACAGTTGCAATGAAAAATAAAATAAACGAATATGATTTACAACACAGTAGAAGTTTTTGCCATCGAGCGGGAATCAAGCTACACGAGTTTGAAATTGACGTTGAAGAATTTTACAGGAACGAACTAGAAACGTATGCTGTCGCAACAAATTGCATAAGTCCGCAATTTCCAGTACATATGTGGTTATGGGATCAACTGGATGGACTAATAGTAGCAGGACATGGAGATCCTATTTTTAAATGCAAAGACCGCGAGTGGTATCTTCAAATTCAAGAAAAAGAAGACAGTGTTTTTAGGTACGCCAAATGGAGAGATAGAAATATGGCTCCTGGTTTTTATGTGTACACACCAGAACTGCTGCTTAGTTTTATGCTAGAACAAGAAGTAAGTAACATGTTCCTTGCCCCTAAAAGAGCAGGATTAAAAGATATTCAACAAGTTAAGCATTTAGTATATTCTAAATACTATGATATAAACGCAAGAGAAAAACAAACTGGATTTGAGTATATACAGGATCTAGATACAAAATATCGAACAGATTTAAAAAATAAAATATCAGGACACGGTGTTTTTTTGCAACCTGTAAGAGAACTATTAGACAGACTATGGCCTAACCTATGATTATAAAACAAATAAATTTCAAAACAGTGTTGCCTGTATGGGAAAACATACTTTGGCCCAATCGTAATGACCCTATCAAGCCTACAAACAATATTTGTTATCTCGGTGGAAGGGATAGACACATAAACGATCAAACGCCTGTGTTTTATGCTGTGTATGATGATGACACTATAGTTGGAGTAAACAGCGGCTTTCCCACACTACACGGAGGATTCCGTAGCAGAGGTATTTGGGTTGATCCGGCATATAGGAAAAAAGGTGTTGGTGCTTTGTTACTAAATGCTGTAATTGATTATGCCAGAGAAAATGGATATTCTTATGTGTGGAGCATGCCAAGACAAAGTGCCCTTTCGGCATATATCAGTGTTGGCTTCAAACAAACAAGTGATTTCTTTGACGAAGGTGTGGAATTTGGTCCTAACTGTTTTGTGAGGATAAATTTAATTGACTAAAGTAGTGCTTGTGACTTTACCTAAAATGGAAATACGAGCGCCTCTAATTGGACCGGCTGCTCTGAAATCTATTTGTGAACAAGATGGGCACATTGTAAAGTGTTTTGATTTTAATATTGAACTTTATCATAAGTTGCGCACGATAGTTCCAGAGTGGTGGATTTATAATGATCAAACTTTCATGCAAGATGATTTATTTGAACAAGCATGGACTAAACATTTAGAACCTTGTGTACACGAATGGTGTGAAAAAATTAAACAGCAGAATCCTACAGTGGTTGGCGTCACCGTGTTAAGTATGTGGACAGAGCGTATTTGTAACAAGTTTCTTGATACTTTATCACAGTATTGTCCCTATACTAAAGTGGTGTTAGGAGGCCCGGGCACACAGCCTGTGTATGGACAAAAAATGCGAGAGGCAAAAAAGATTGATGCTTTTTTTACAGGAGAAGGCGAACTATCGTTTAGAGAATATTTAAGAGGGAATAGATATTATCCTGGCATTAATGGCACGCCTTCTGTGCAAATAGGAGATATGAACAGTTTGCCTTTTCCTGACTATAGCGATTTCGACCTAACAAAGTATAGTAGCACATGGTGGGAACCTCATCTAGAACCTACTGGTTGTAAATGGTTATATATAACAGGTACTAGAGGCTGTATCAAAAAATGTACATTCTGTAATGTGGCATCAATATGGCCGAAGTTTGTAAGTAAGACTGGTAAAACTATTGCCCAAGAATTAAAACACTATATAGATACCACAGGCGTTACAAACTATTACTTCACAGATAGTCTGCTTAATGGCAATGTAAAAAATCTAGAAGAAATGGTAGATGCTATTATTGAACTAGGTATCAAACCAACTATTAAAGGACAATGGATAGCACGCGGCCAAAATGTTATAGGCGACGAGCTTTGGAAAAAGATGCGCATGGCCGGCTTCAAACAATTATTGGTTGGTATAGAAAGCGGCTGTTATAAAACACGAAACGAAATGAAAAAAGGAGTAAGAGAAGAAGATATCGAATACACGTTTTCTCAAGCAAGTAAAAACAAGATTCGATGTATACCTTTACTAATGGTAGGGTATCCGACAGAAACAGAAGAAGACTTCCGAGAAAATTTAGGGTTTTGGAGTCGTTATAAAAAATACAATGACGATGGTACGATCCTTAAGCCCAGTGTAATGGCAACAAATATCCTACCTAATACCCCTTTACATGATAAGTTTATCAACAACGGTTTAGAATATGATAAACTCGGCCATTGGGTATATGGAGATAACACAATGAAAGTACGCATCGAACGCTGGTTTAAATATAGAGATGAAGCACATAGACTAGGATATAGTCTAACATTAGATACACCTAATCATCTAATACGTGAGTATAAACGTATAACCGGGATTGATCTACATCAGAAATATAAGCTAAAAGATACAGAAGAAATTTGGAACGACTAAACACAACCCACAATGTGTATGCGTTGTTCTCTACTGCCGTTCAGAGCCAAATGAGGAGAAGTGGTATCTATCCAATACAAAGAGCCTTCTTCTTCCATTTTAAATACTTTGTTGTTAAGTATAAACATACATGCTTCATTAGTTTTTACTGGAATATGCATACGTGGAGTCGGATCTGTATGATATGTATAGCATTCTCTAGGATTAAGTATTAAGACTCTTGTTCTATATAGGCTATTTTCTTTTATGATGCTATTTATATAAGGTAAGTTATAGTAGCACTCTGTTATATCTTCTTCTTTAAACGTTTCTAGATCTGTTTTGTCTTTATTAACAGGATCGAATACATCATATTCACCTGTCCATGTTTGCAAGTTTTTATTAGAGTGTACGGCGTAATCAATGCTTTCTAGTTCATTACGGATCTTTTCTATGTTGTATTTTTTGTTTGTCTTTACAAACTTGCTCATGTACCCTTTCCTTTCGGACATATTGTTAATTCTTTTACTCTATAGGGCTGACTTAATACCCAATCAACTACGCTTACGACATATTCTAAATCCATTTTAGGAGTGTCAACATGTGCAACTCTTTCAGTATCAAAGAAGCCAAAGTTTATACAGGTGGTGTCGTAGTAGTTGTCAAAAAGTTGGCTATTTGCATCACGTAATGCTTTCTTTTCAACACCGTACTTGTATGTTTTTTTACCCGGATGATAAATCCAGTCACTTGCCGAACTTCCGATATTTATAACCTTTTTCTTTTTCTCTATTGCCTGGTATAATAGATCGACCTGGGTGAAGCCATCGTGTTTGCAGTTTATAAAAACATCACATTCTTCTAATGATTGGCAACTACCGTATTTTTCTTCAAGTGCTTTTCCTAATCCTCTTCTAGTACCTGTTATATAGAATTTCATAAACTAGTTCCTACGCTACAATGAATTATAACTATACTTATACAGAGGTAATAAAGGACATATTACAAATGGCTTGGGGTTATCATTTATTAGTTGATTGTAAACAAGGCAATATTATGAAGATATCTAGCAAGGAAAATGTATCTGCTTTCGTCAAACAGTTAGTACACAACATTGACATGGTAGCATATGGGGACTTAATGATTGAACGTTTTGCCACACACGATCCTGATAAGGCAGGAATCAGTTTTTGTCAAATGATAGAAACATCGAACATAACGGGTCACTTTGTTGATCTTAATGGAGACTTCTATGTTGATGTGTTCAGTTGCAAACCATATGACTCTAATATTGTATTAGAGTTGATAAACAAATATTTTGAACCAAAAACTGTCAGCATACGATTTTTAGAAAGAGGTTAGGACGCTGCAGTACCGTCGTCTAAATTTATCCAAGCGCCGTTTTGATAACCTTCAAATCTATTATTTGTTGTATTATAGATGACCATTCCGTTATTTGCAGCTAGTGCATCTCTGTCAGTGGTAGTGAGACTACCGAATTGTACAAAACTGCTTGCTGTTACGCTTCCTTCAATAGCATCTACAATTAATGTCGAATCGTCCCCAACTAAACTTCCTCTAAACGATGCTGCATCAAGTGTACCTTCGATTATTGCATCACCGCGAATGTCTAATGCCGCGGTCGGAAAGTATGTACCGTATGCAATACCTTGGTATGTCATTGTAACAGTTTCTGATTCTATTCCAAAATTACCTGGGTCGCTTGTGCTAAAATCGTTTTGAACAAAAACACCAAATTTACCACCTACAATCTTAGCACCTTGGCCTTGTATGCCTCCTGTGGTTCTACCAGAAAAGATGATTTCGCCATATGACTGATTCAGATCGCCCATGCCATCAAATGTAAGTTCTAGTTGTGCTCTCTGATCACTAAATAGACGCTTGTTACCTTGTAGTGTAGGAACCAATAGCGATTGGTCAACACTATTAAGCATTTCTGTCAGTCCATCATTGGCAAAGATAGTTCCTGTAACATCACCTAATAGAGGACCTATAAAACTACCTGTTACATTTATATTTGCCGCTCCGGTAAGATTCTCTGCAGGAATGGTTCCATCTACACCATTTACTAACACAGTGCTATTATCTGCAAAAACACTTCCCTTTAGATCCCCATTGAGATTAACAGCAGTTATTGTGCCTGTAGATGTTATATCTAAACCTGTGATATTACCATCCGCCGTAATATTACCATCAGCTGTTATTGTGCCTGTAGACGTAATATTGTTTGCCGTTATATTCCCATTTGATGAATCTATTAAAAGAGAACTGTCTTCACCTATGATATCTACCTGTAAACTGTTTCCGGGTTGTGCAATTTCACCAAGAGGCTCTCCATTTATGGTAGACCCTGCAGGAAGATCGATGCTGGTACCAGATGCTGTTACCTGCGCCATTCCGAGCCATAAACTGCTTCCGCTTAGATAAAGATCTTTAAAACGTTTGCTTGGTGATCCTAAATCATGTGTTTCCGTTATATCAGGGATAACGTCACCTTTGACGGTTCCGTCTAGGTTTATCTGAGATTCGTCGGCATTGACCAATTGGATAGAATCATCGCCGAACACACTCCCCTGTAAAACACCAGAAAACTGTTCTGCTGAAACATTGCCGGCAATATTGATATTGCCTGTTCCTGTAACATCGAATCCCGCCATATCAACGTTTTGTCTTAACTGGGAGATACTGACAGCAGAGTCTAACGTATTAGCCAAATCATTGTAGGTATAGGTTATGTCTGTGTGAGTTCCAGCGGACAACAGCGCATTTACAGCATCCTGGGCATCTTCATCTGAATAGTTTACTACTGCTGTAAGATCTCTCGCAAGATTTACACCGTCGCCGATGTAAAGCTGTTTTGAATCGGTTGTCCAAAGAAGTTCACCGTTGGCGAGTGGAACATTTAAAAGATCTTTCTCA
>Ga0102945_1000165_pt1 | contig 20885 bp, 34 predicted proteins | sample SalPonred_H2O_MG_FD_78207 | JGI IMG/M metagenome (GOLD analysis project Ga0102945, IMG submission 78207) | Salt pond water microbial communities from South San Francisco under conditions of wetland restoration - Salt Pond MetaG R2_restored_H2O_MG ...
TGAAGACATGACGCTAAAGAAAAAGAGCTTTGCAGGCAGTTGGGAAGGTAGATTTGCGACAGAAGAATACGAAGCAGTTATGGATCAACGCAAGGACATTGCACTTACTGTTGATTGGGAAGATGGTAGGTCGGACGTACTATCGGGTGCGGAGATTTATCAGCTGATTTTTGATAGCCAAATGCCGTGGATGCTTAGTGCTAATGGTACAATCTTTACACAAGAATTTGAAGGTGTAATTCCAGGTATTCTTAAACGCTGGTATGCTGAACGTAAAGACATGCAGAAGATGCTCAAGAAGGCAAAGGATGCTAAGAACGAAGCTGAGATTGAATACTGGGACAAACGACAGTTGGTTAAGAAGATTAACTTGAACAGTTTGTATGGTGCGATTCTTAATCCTGGCTGTAGATTTTTCGATAAGCGCATCGGACAGAGTACTACACTTACAGGTAGACAGATTGTTAAACACATGAGTGCAGAAGCAAACAAGACTATTGCTGGTGAATATGATCACGTAGGCAAAGCTGTAATTTACGGTGATACTGACTCCGTGTACTTTAGTGCTTGGCCCGTGCTCAAAGATGACATCGAAAGCGGCAAGCTGGAGTGGAACACTGAAAAAGCTATTGCACTGTATGATCAAATCTGTGAGCAAGTAGATACTACGTTTGTTGACTTTATGGCAAGAGCATTTCATTGTCCTAAAACACGAGCAGATGTAATTGCAGCAGGACGTGAGATTGTTGCTGTGAGCGGCTTGTATATTACCAAGAAACGTTATGCGGCACTAGTAGTAGACAACGAGGGCTTTAGAACAGACCAAGAAGGCGAACCGGGTAAAGTAAAAGCCATGGGGTTAGACTTGAGACGTTCAGATACTCCTGTGTTTATGCAAGACTTTCTTAAAGAACTGTTGCTAATGGTGCTTACTGATATTCCTCAGGAAGATGTATTAGAACGCATTACAAAATTCCGCAAAGAGTTTAGCGAAATGCCAGGTTGGGAAAAGGGATCGCCCAAACGTGCAAACAAGATTGGGCATTATCAGCGTCTTGAGGAAAAGCAAGGCAAAGCAAACATGCCCGGACATGTTCGTGCAAGTATTAACTGGAATACACTAAAGCGTATGAACGGTGACAAATACTCGCAAGAGATTGTTGACGGTATGAAAGTTATTGTTTGTAAACTAAAACAGAATCCGCTAGGCTATACTAGTGTTGCATACCCTACAGACGAGTTGCGTTTGCCAGAATGGTTCAAAGAATTGCCGTTTGATGACGCAGCAATGGCAGAAACTATTATTGATAATAAGTTGGACAATTTGATCGGTGTGTTGGACTATCCACTAGAGGATACAAAACAGCACACTACATTTTCAAGTTTGTTTGACTTCGGAGAGTAATATGAAAATTAAATTTGAAGTAGAACTTGATACAGAAAACGAGCAAGACATCGACCTAGTTGATGAACTGCTTGACTATGTAAATGACTTTAAACAAATGTTAGAACAACCTCAACAAAACCTAAATAAACGTAATAACTATACGAAAAAACCTAACAATAGGAGTAAGTAATGGCTTGTGGATGTGGACGATCACCAGACGGATGCCGCGGATGGCATGCTCTTAGTGAAGAAGAATATCAAATTGAATACAAGAAGTATTTAGAAGAAGAACAAGGACAACTAACTGTAACAGAAGTAGAACACTACACAGATAGTTTGTTCCGCTTTAGACTGACTAAGCCTAGTAACTTCAAGTTTCGTGCAGGTGAGTTTACTATGATTAGTGTAGAAGACGCACCTAAACGTGCTTACAGTATTACTAGCGGCCCAGATGACGACTTTGTTGAGTTTTATAGCATTAAAGTGCCAGACGGTCCTCTTACAAATAAACTACAAAAGATTGAAGTTGGGGATACTGTTAGTGTAGGTAACAAACCTACAGGCACATTACTCATCGATAACCTAACAGAAGGAACAGACTTGTGGTTGTTAGCCACTGGTACAGGCATTGCACCATTCATCAGTTTGTTGCGCGATCCTGCAACACGTTCTAAATACAAGCGTATACACGTTGTATGGAGTGTGAGAACAGAAGCTGAGATACTAGCATATAATGAGTTTTTACAAGGACAGGACATTGATTATACTCCTGTAGTAACTCGCGGAGATAATTGGATCGGAGAATCTAATCGTATTACAGACTTGATTAAAAATGGTGCAATTATGACAGCGTCTTCTCCAGACAGTGACAAAGTTATGCTTTGTGGTAATATGGAGTTTAATTTGGACATCAAAGAAATGTTAGACAAGAACGGTTGGACTGAAGGTACTAAAAAAGAGCAAGGTTCGTATGTATTAGAAAAGGCATTTGTAGGATGAGAGTAGGATTTACTTGCAGCACGTTTGACTTGTGTCATGCAGGTCATGTGCAAATGTTACGCGAAGCAAAAGAACAGTGCGATTATCTTATTTGCGGATTGCAGGTAGATCCTAGTGTGGATCGTCCTGAAAAAAATGCTCCTGTACAAACTGTTGTAGAGCGTTACACACAGCTCAAAGCAGTCAAGTACGTTGATGAAATAATCCCGTATTCTACAGAAAAAGATCTAGAAGATATCTTGACAATGTATCAAATAGATGTTAGAATATTAGGAGAAGAGTATAGAGATGGAACGTTCACTGGTCGAGCAATCTGTGCAAAACGTGACATTGAGCTGTACTTTAACAAACGTGATCATCGCTTTAGTAGTAGCGATCTTAGAGCTAGAGTAGCAGAAAGACAGACCGATGGGTAAACATATTAAAACTCAAATGGACTATGATATGATTGAACAACTTGCACGAGAAGTACACAAGTTGGATCCTAATAACAGTGTACTGGCAAAGTTTGCAAGCATGGATAACTTTGAAGGAAACGAACTGAGAAAGGCTATCAAGGATGAGTGAACAAACAAACTACTGCACACTAAAAGGTCTTGGGTGGGCTTTTTTGTTAATTACATTTTTTATGGTAGGCGTACCGTTGCTAACAAGCATCGCTGTTATGGGACCAGAAGAGTATGCTAGAAAATGTAATATGTCGGTTGTCACACCGTGCTTCGGACTAGGTAGTGACTGATGTGGACACTTTGGATTGTTAGCACAGTAATTGGCAGCACAGAACCTAAATACACTCGCTATGGCGAGTACGAAACTGCTATGAGTTGTCATATTGAGCAGGCAATTCAAGAAGTACAATTTACTCAAGGCGAAACAGCGTTTTGCGAGGAAGACTAATGATACGTTGGTATGATTATCCAGCAGCATTGTTGGCAGCAGATTTAATGATGACTATGGCATTTACTATTCCGTATGTTGGCTTTGTTGCTGCATATGCATTTTACGAATACGGCTGGGAGGCTTACTGCCAATGGAGATTAAAACAAGAGAATGAATGATGATTGTGTAAAAGATTACGAACTTGAAGATGTTAAGGACCAAGTGTTAGAGCTAGAATCTGCGCTTGATCAACTTCGTAGAGAGTTTGAAGAATTTAAAAATAGGCACACAGACGATGGCAAATAAATTTATATTTGATGTTGACGGCACACTAACACCAAGCCGTGGACGAATGGACAAAGACTTTGCTGTATGGTTCAGTCACTTTTGCGAGGACAATGAAGTATATCTTGTTACTGGTAGTGATCGTGATAAAACTATTGAGCAAGTAGGTGAATACATTTATCACAAGTGCAAACGTGTGTATCAATGCAACGGAAATGATGTATGGGAACGTGATCGCAACATTCGCACTAACCAATGGATACTACCAGAGTCGCCGCATCACTGGCTATCTGAGCGTTTAACATTTAGTGACTTTCCTAAACGCACAGGATTGCACTTTGAATATCGTCCTGGCATGGTAAACTTTAGTATTGTAGGACGCAATGCGAACGCAGACGAACGTGCTTACTATGTCAAGTGGGACAAAGAAACTAGCGAACGTGCAAACATTGCTGTAACGTTTAATACTATCTTTCCCGACTTAGATGCACGAGTAGGCGGAGAGACTGGGATTGACATTAGCCCTAGAGGATACGACAAGAGTCAAATCAAGAAAGATTTTTGGGTAGATGACACACTATGGTTCTTTGGTGATGCTATTTACGAAGGCGGCAATGACTATCCTCTAGCACAAGTTGTAAACAATCACAGGCAAGTTAGAGACTGGCGTATGACTAAAGAATATTTGCAGGTATTGCAGGAACAGAGAATAGCATTATGAAGATTTTACTAACAGGTCATCTAGGATTTATCGGTACTGGATTATCCAAACGGTTAAAGAAAGCAGGACATACTGTATACGGTGTTGACATTAAACAAGGTCCGCAGTTTGATTTACTACACTACACAGACTGGCCCGAAGTAGATCTTGTTGTACATTTAGCAGGCAAGAGCGGTGTACGTGAAAGTGCAGCCGATCCTGCCAGTTACTGGTTTAATAACGTAGAAGCAAGCCGTAGACTGTTTGAACGCTATTCCGATACACGCATACTGTATGCGAGCAGTTCGAGCGCTTACGAGCCCGATTTGAACCCTTATGCGGCGTCTAAGTTCCTTATGGAAGAACTAGCAGAACGCTACGGTACGGATCATGTGGGTATGCGTTTTCACACAGTGTACAGCGATAGTTGTCCTAGAGAAAATATGTTTTTTAACAAGCTACGCAACGGTACACTAGAATACACAACTAAACATCACAGAGATTTTATTCATCTAGAAGATGTACTGGATGCGATAGAAATATTAATTAAAGCCCCACATGTACAGGGCTATGTTGATATTGGGACAGGGAATCCTGTTAGGATCCAAGACTTGGCTCCGGATCTACCGGTTCGTCTAAATACCCTAGGAGAGCGGAACTGGACTTGTGCTAACATGGAAAAAATGCGAGCACTTGGCTTCGAACCTAAATACTCGGTAGAAAAGTTCTTGACAAACAACAACTTAGGCAATATAATAAACTTATTCAATGGAGAAAAGGTAACATGAAAGATATCTTACAAGACGTAGTAGCACATACTCACGCACTAGGCTTCCTGACATTAGTAAAGGTTACTAATGAAGATGGAACAGCAATTGACTCGATGGCGGAAGACCGTAGTGTTATTTTGTCGGCAGAGACACACAACCCTGTAAACGAGTTTGTAGGCACATTTGGTATGCCTAACCTAGACAAACTTGCATTGCATTTAAAAAACCCAGAGTACAAAGACAGTGCAAAGATCGACGTAGTACAAGCAGAGCGTAACGGCGAAACTATTCCTACGCATATTCACTTTGAAAACGCAGCAGGTGACTTCCAAAACGATTATCGCTTTATGAATAAAGCAATTATTGAAGAGAAGTTGAAAACTGTTAAGTTTAAAGGTGCTAGCTGGAACGTAGAGTTTACTCCGAGCATGGCAGCTATTGCACGTATGAAGTTGATGAGTGCAGCACATTCAGAAGAGCCTACATTCAATGTTAAAACTGTAGACGGCAACTTGGTGTTCTCGTTTGGTGATGCAAGCACACACGCAGGTGAGTTTGTATTTGAAGCAGGCGTTGAAGGTAAACTACAGCATACATGGAGTTGGCCCGTAGCACAAACACAAGCCATTCTAAACTTGGATGGCGACTTGACTATGAGCATTTCGGATCAAGGTGCTATGAAGATTAGTGTAGATTCAGGTATGGTAAAATACGATTACATTCTTCCAGCGCAGAGCAAATAAGATGAGCGATAAAACAGAGGACATGAACACAGACCTAACTGCATCACAAAACGACTATGCGTTGTTTTTGCCGGCAACCTCTGGATTTTATGCTGCATTTATTGGTTATCAACGAAATCGATATCCGTATGTTGAACCTGCTAGATTACCTAAAAACTTTACGAACGATGTAGAAAGCATTAACTACTTGGATCCTAAAAGTCCATTGTTGTATTACAAGTGGTGTTTGTATTCTGCAGGACATGCAAATCTTAACTTGAACAAACAAGACGATAGAGAAGATATGTTTCGCAAACGTCCTCGCAATGGAGACAGTTGGGTGCTAGGAGACTCAGGTGGCTTCCAGATTGGTAAGGGCAAGTGGCCCGCTGACTGGAAAGATCCTAACTGTCCAGCTGCACAAAAGAAACGCAGTCAAGTGTTAAACTGGATGGACAGTTTAATGGATTACGGCATGTGTTTGGATATTCCGGCTTGGGTTTCTCGCAGTCCAGAAGGTCAAAAAGCCACAGGTATTACAACATACGAAGAAGCATGTCGTGCAACAGAAATCAACAACGAATACTTTATCCAAAATAGAAATGGCAATTGTAAATTCTTAAACGTACTGCAAGGTGAGAACCATGCGGACGCAGATGATTGGTACGATCGCATGAAGAAGTATTGCGATCCTAAAGTATACCCAGACAATCATTTTAATGGTTGGGGTATGGGTGGACAGAACATGTGTGACGTACACTTGGTTCTTAAACGTCTGGTTGCACTACGTTTTGATGGGTTGCTAGAAGAAGGGTTGCATGACTGGATGCACTTCCTAGGCACTAGTAAACTAGAATGGGCACTGGTACTGACAGACATTCAACGTGCTGTACGCAAGTATCATAACCCTAAATTTACTATTAGTTTTGACTGTGCTAGTCCGTTCCTTGCTACAGCAAACGGACAAGTGTACACTGAACTTGAAATAGAAGATCGAGGCAAGTGGTCGTATCGAATGGCTGCGGCAGTGGATGATAAAAAATATGCACAAGATACTAGATTGTTCAGAGACGCAGTTGTACAAGATGGTCATCATAAAGCATTTGCTAACAGTCCTGTGATGAAAGATGTTTTGATGAAAGACGTATGTATCTATGCGCCTGGAGACTTAAACAGAATCGGCAAGGAAGGCAGAACTTCGTGGGATAGTTTTAGTTATGCAATCTTAATGGCACACAATGTATGGATGCATTTAAACGCTGTACAAGAAGCAAATCGTCAATATGACCAAGGTAAAGTTCCTGCAATGCTAGTAAATGAAAATTTTGATCAGCTTTATAGTAGAGATGTTATTGACGCAATTTTTGCTACCGATAACAGAGAAGAAGCTGAAAAGATTATCGAAGATCACAGTAGACTTTGGATGCAAATTCCGGGCACACGCGGTGCAGTAGGCAAAAAGACTGTAAATGCTAGTACACACTTTAATGCACTCTTTGATGTAGAAGAACCAGAGCCTGAAGACGAGCACGAAGACGGTTGTTTCTCTCAAGAGGAAGAAACTAAGTTGGAGAATTTGGATGAGCAACTGGACTGAAGAGAAAGATAAACTTCTAGCACATTATGAAGAACTTGAGCGCAAGCATAGAGAAATTGATAATGAGCTAGAAGAACGTTATAAAAACGAATCAGCTACAGAAGAAGCTAGACGTATGAAGACAATGAAGTTATACTTAAAAGACGAAATGCATCGAATCAATGCATACTTGGTACAACGAGGTTTAGAATGAAAAGTCTTGTAATAGGTATGGGTATAGGCGGATTATACAAGTCTGTGCTATCTAGTTTAGGATACAGTGTAGTAACTGTGGATACTGATCCGAGCAAAGATCCTGATTATGTTAGAGTGGAAACTGCACTAGAAGTTCACGGACACTTTGACACTGTTAATGTGTGTACTCCTAATTTTACACACAAAGAAATTACAGAACTTGTCGCTCCACATTCTGATATTGTGTTTGTAGAAAAACCAGGCTTTAAAGATAGTAATGAATGGAAAGATGTGTGTAGCAGTTTTCCTAATACACGTATTATGATGGTAAAAAATAATATGTGGAGAGACAACGTTTCAGAAATGAAGTCTCTTGCAACTCAAAGCAATCGTGTAGACATTAACTGGATTAGAAAAAACTGTATTCCTAATCCAGGCAGTTGGTTTACTAATAAAGAATTAGCATACGGCGGTGTAAGTAGAGACTTGTTGCCTCATCTTTTAAGTTTGTATATTGTAATGAATCCTAATTGGAACAATACATCTGCAAATGAAAAACAAAGTAAACAGCAGTGGCAATTAGACGAGGTTGACAGCACAGACTATGGTACTATTAACCGTCAAGGAACACATGATGTAGACGACTTTAGTAGTTTACAATATAACAGTAAGTGGCATCTTGAAGCAAACTGGCGTGATATGACCAAAGAAGAAAGTTGTATTAGATTTGACAATGATGCTGTTATTGACTTAGGTTGGTGTCCAGAAAATGCATACAAAAATATGATACAAGATGCTGTCAGTAACCTAAATAACATTGAGTTCTGGAAAGAACAATTGTCACAAGATGTTTGGATACATCAGCAAATAGAGGCACTATGAAAGTTAAACTGTTAAGCACAACAGGCAAGGGCAAGTTCGAAGAAATCGAATGGACTAAACCTGCACACACTGCGGATGAAATAGAAGTTAAAGCTGTTATGACCGGTGTGTGTCGTAGCGATTTAGAAATGATGCTAGGAAACTTCGGTCCGCTTCCACTTAGTATGCAAGGACACGAAGGACTAGGTGTTGTTACGCAAGTCGGAGACAACATCAGTAATGTTAATGTTGGAGACTATGTAGCAACACGTGGCGAACCTGCTTATGCCGACTATTACAATTGCAGAGCAAATGAATATGTACCAGTTCCTAGTGCTGAACCTAAATACATACTAGAGCCAGTTGCATGTGGAATTAATGTTGTGATGCAACCTTTGGACGCAATTAAAACTCGTGCCGTATCAGGCAAACGCTGTCTTATCTTAGGCAGTGGATTTCTTGCACAAATTGTATACAAAACCTTAGAGCTGCTTAATATTGAGTTTGAAACTATTGATGTTGTAGGAAACTATAATCGAGAGTTATGGGGCGATACTTTACAAAGTGAACCTAATGGAAGTTACGATGTTGTGATTGATCTAAGTTCGAGAACAGATGTGTTAGACAATGTCGAGTACACCAACGAAGCATTACTAGTACTAGGTGTACAAAAGCAATTGACAAGCGACTACGGTAACTTGCTGTGGAAGGCATGTACTATTGTTTTTCCTAGTCCAAGAGCAGAATGTTTTATCGACGCAATGGTATACGCTGAAAAATGGATCACCAACAAGCAGTTAATAGTTGACAACTTCTGGACTAAAGCATATAATAGAAGTACAGAATGGAAAGATGCGTTCGACGAAGGGTTAAACAGACCCGATGGCTATAGTAGAGGTTATATCAAATGGCACTAAACACTGAAGAACGACAAGACGTAGTATATTTTACTGGTATTGAAGTTGAACAGACTGCAATGTATGGGCAAGAAACTTTGTTTGTTGTAGGTGTACAACCTGCAGAAGAAATTAAAAAACGTGCAGACGCACATAATATTAAACATTTATACTTTGGTACCAGTCAAAGTTTTACTCCTGGTTTAAATCTTCCAGACGATGCTCGTAGTTGGGAAGCGTGGGAAAATATGATCTTTCCTCTACTAAAAGATGGATATTGGTGTACTCTTGATTATGATTCTAAATATGCTGAAGGTGTTTTGGAAACAGGATTCGATGAATATAATAATTTTATTAGTATGATCAGTGTTAAATTGCCATATCTAAAACAATTTAATTACAATGCAACTATTAAACTAGATGACACTACTTGGGGTCACAGCAATTCAGGTGTATGGTGTCACAGTCTGCATGAGTTAATGGATCGAAAAGTTTATACAGATTGGAACGATTATGGGCTTGACACGGTTATTGAATGAAAGTATACTATAAACAATGCAAGAACGCTATCACAACTATATGTTACGTAGAATGAGAGAAGAAGACAATATGCAAAACGCAGAACGCAGTATTTGGGTAACCTTCGCCAAAGAAGGGGTGCATATGTACCCAGGCGCAGATACTGATCCTAAACTAGCAACAGGCGATTGGGACGATGTATCATTTCTCGGTATTCCGCATCGTCATATCTTTCACTTTCGTGTTCGTATTGAAGTATTTCATAACGATCGCGATATTGAATTCATTCAGTTTAAACGCTGGATGCAACGACTCTATGACGTCGAAGGCGTACTAGAGCTTAACCACAAGAGCTGTGAGATGATTGCAGATGACTTGTACAAAGAAATCTCTGCAAAGTACCCAGGCCGATTTGTAGAGATTAGTGTCGCTGAGGACAACGAAAATGGCTGTTCTATTTTTTACCCTAAGTCATAACAAGAGGAATTATAAATTATGACAATCGCAAATCCCACTGTAAACAAAGTATTCAACGACTTGGATACATATCGTGATTTTTGTCGTTTCGAAGGCAAAGTGTTTGACGAACGAGCACTTTACAACAAACAAGATCCTAACTGGATTGCTTATCAAAAGTATCAAGGATGGCTTCGTGCAAAAGCACGTAACGGCGGCAAAGACTTTGTCCAGCGTGATCGTCGTCCTAAACAACGTCATAATCAAGGACAGTAACAATGACAATCTACATTGTAGATATTGAAGCAGTAGATACACGCTACACCAAGCAATGGAAGGACTATCTTCCATGGCAACTTCAACGTGCTACAGATGTAGATGTTGTAGTTATTAGTGGTGGGGAAACGCCTCATGCAACTACGCCCGGGGCTTTCCTTAACTTCGGTGGTACTAACGTTTATAAATCGAAACAGCTCGAGCAGATTGGCGAGATGTTTTGCAACGGAGAAATTAAAGATGGAGATTATTTCCTATATACAGATGCGTGGAACCCAACTGTTATCCAGTTGCGCTACATGGCTGAACTCCTTGGGGTCGACATTGGAATCGGTGGTCTTTGGCATGCTGGTAGTTATGATCCTCATGATTTCCTTGGTAGGCTGATAGGAGATGCACCTTGGGTACGTAACGCAGAAGCAAGCATGTTTCATGTGTACGACGACAACTTTTTTGCTACAGACTTTCATATAGACTTGTTTGCACAAGGACTGTTTGATGAGGACGACTCAGACGAACTACGCGAATACTATCCTAGCATCAAACGTGTTGGATGGCCTATGGAATATTTGCGTGATAGCCTTGTATCCTACAGTGGCATGGACAAGCGTGATATTATTTTATTCCCACATCGTATTGCTCCTGAGAAACAAGTAGACATCTTCCGTGACCTATCAGAACATCTACCCGAGTATGAGTTTGTAGTATGTCAAGAACGTGAGCTTACAAAGAATGAGTATCATAACTTGCTAGGTGAGGCTAAGATGGTGTTTTCAGCCAATCTGCAAGAAACGTTAGGCATTAGTTGGTACGAAGGCGCTATTACTAACGCAATTCCTATGGTTCCGGATAGACTGAGCTATAGCGAGATGGCACTGAGCGAGTTTAAGTATCCAAGCAAGTGGACAGAAGATTGGAGTAGTTATGTAAAGTATCGCGGAGAGCTTGTTGCTAAGATTCGAGACTATATGGAAAACTACAACGACTATCTAGTAAGTTTAGACAAACAACGTACTAAACTAAACAAAGAATTTTTTAGCGGAGCAGCATTGTATGACGCAATCAAAGCAGACTGATTTTGAGAGTACAATTAATATTGACGAATTAGATTTAAGTGATCTAGGGTTATCAAACGATGATACTATTACTCTTAACTTAGACGACACATATGGCGCAACTACTACATACTGGACAGGCGATAGCGTTAGTGATATTACTGTAAGCGGTGTTAGTGACGGTACGTTTAGTATAGATTTAAACGATATTACAACCGATACTATCGACATAGATTGGCTTACTGGTAAATTAAATATCAATCCAAGTGAAGTTGAACGTATGTGCCAAGAGTATCCTAGTTTAGAAAAAACATGGCGTAACTTTAAAAGTGTATACGACATGGTCAAACAAGACTGGGAAGGTAAAAAGAAAGCAGGTGAAGTAGATGATGACATTCCTTTCTAAGATTATGGATAGACTTGGAAGACGGCGAGTTATTACAGAACGTGATAGCGATGTACCTTATCTCATTCGCTACTACGTATTCTTAAAAGACAGAAAGCGTTTTCCTTTTAACATCACACTGCACAAAGTACTAGTAAGTGATGAACCTACACTACACGATCATCCTTGGAGTTATGCAACATTTATCATTGCAGGCGGCTATTGGGAGAACACTCCTCAAGGGCGATTCTGGAGAGGTCTAGGACATTTTCGTTATCGCAAAGCAAGTGACTTGCATTGGTTAGAGTTAGAAAGAGATACTGACGGCAACGAAATTCCTTGCTGGAGTCTTTTCTTCATGGGACAAAAAGCAGGACAATGGGGATTTATCAAAGACGGAGAATGGATACACAATGAACAATACCTTGCTAGGGGTGCCAAAGACGAGTAAGAGTTACATAAAACGTATCTGTGAAAGAGAAGCGGCAGAAATGAAGCGTAAAGAAAAATAGTCAAAAGAATTGAAACAGAAAATGAGCAATAATAACAACTATGCATATGGATCCGGTATCGGGAACTTATCTAGTGGCTATACTGGCGGCACTATTAGTACTACTACACGTATTGCAGACAGTGCTATTACTATAGACGGTGGTGAGAATGGTAGTATGCGTGTTGACGTTCCGCTTTTAGTAGATGGCAGAGACGTTATGCGAGAACTTGACGAAATGCGTGATGCTCTGCTATTGTTAAAGCGTGACGTAGATATGGAAGCTAAGTATCCTAAACTGCGAGAACTAAAGGATGAGTACGAAGTACAACTTGAAAAATACAAAACTTGGGAAGCAATGAAATGATTAAGAAACATTATTACTCGTGGCAAGACGTTGAAGACGCTTGTGTAAACATTGCACTACAGATGTACAAAGACAACTGGCGTCCTGACTACATTGTAGGCATTACACGAGGTGGCAACGTTCCTGCTACTATTCTCAGTAACATGCTGGACGTTCGTTGTGAAGCACTAAAGGTTAGTTTGCGTGACGACAGTGTAGGTCCAGAAACTAACTGTTGGATGAGCGAAGATGCGTTTGGTTACAACTATCCTGAAGAAACTGGTGTCACTGGTGCTCGTTGGGATACAAAACTGCGTAAGAAAATTCTCATTGTAGATGATATCAACGATACTGGTGCTACGTTCAACTGGATTAAACAAGATTGGCAGAGCAGTTGCTTGCCCAACGAAGACAATGCTTGGAATAGTGTTTGGAATGGCGACATAGCAAATGTAAGATTTGCAACTATTACAGAAAATTTATCAAGCGACTTTGGCGGTGTACGATACAGTGCGCACGAAGTAAACAAAGCAGAAGAAGATGTTTGGCTAGTTTATCCTTGGGAGAATGTAGGACAATGATTTTTTTAGAAAAATTATTCAATAAAAAAGAAAAAAGACTTGTATCTGACAAAGAAAGAGACTTAGCTAATGCACTTGTTTCGCATATGATAAATGCTAATAAGGGTGCTACAGCAAAGAATACAAAGGATTTAAATAGATGAGCGATACTTTAGAAAAAGCAAGACAAGAAGGCAGAGCGCCTTGGTCTGATATACAAGTGGATACTAGAGATTTTGTTGTATACAATGATGGCTTTCCTGTTACAGAGGGACACACTCTAGTAGTGCCTAAAATAAACAATCAAGAAGAAGTAATGAAGTGTTTTAAGTTTGCTCTTACTATGGGCGAACAAAATGTTGCCGCTGCATCAAACGATATTACAGGCTACAACATTGGTTTAAACACAGGAGCTAGTGCAGGACAAACTTGCATGTATCCTCACGTACATTTAATCTTTCGCAGAGACGGTGACTGCGAAAATCCAAAAGGCGGCATTAGACATTGTGTGCCAGGTAAAGGAGACTACACTAGACTGTCTTCAGGATTCACCGAATACGCAGTAGAAACATTGGAAGGATGTTAAAATGAGAGAACAACTATTAAAGGCATTTGTGTCTCACGCCAAAGGACACATTGATAAACACGTAGCAAACGTGGAAGTATACTTGCATAATCCAGCAGGCATCGGCGAGCATTCAGACATTATCGAAGCAATCGAATGTGAAGTTAAGCAGATTGCAGAATATGATGACATGCTTGAAATGGCAAAAAAATACTTTAACGCTTGACAAAAACCTAAATATATGGTATACTTAATAATATGAGTATACCATATTTTTTGCGATCCACCGCATTAACTCGGAGAAATTAGATGAAAAAATACGAAGAAATTATCGAACGCTGTAAAGCCGCAGACAAGCGTTACTGGGCTGGCGATAACATTGCTCGCTTGCTACAAGACGGCGATAAAGAAAAACTGATTGATGAAGCTACAGAGGCTTTTGAAACTGTACTAGACACACTGATTATTGATAGACATACTGATCCTAACAGCAAGGGTACAGCAAGACGTCTTGCTAAAATGTACTTTAATGAGATTATGGCAGGACGTTATGACTATCGTCCAGATGCAACTGCATTTCCTAATGACAGCGAAGATCGCTATGAAGGTATGCTTGTTGTACGTTCAGAACTAAAGAGCATGTGTAGTCACCATCACCAGCCTGTAAGCGGTGTTGCATACATTGGCATTATTGCCGCAGACAAACTTATCGGACTGAGCAAGTACACACGCATTGCACAGTGGTGCGCTCGACGTGGTACACTGCAAGAAGAACTTGCAAATGATATTGCACGTGAGATTGCTTATTCAACAGGTGCAGAACACTTGGGTGTGTACATTCAAGCAACACACGGATGCTGTGAAAATCGTGGTATTATGGCACACAGCAGTCTCACACAAACAACTGTACTCAAAGGTGCATTTAAAGATGATGCAGGCACAAAGAAAGAGTTCTTTGACAATATCAAACTACAACAGGAATTTAGTTGCTAATGGAAGCTCCAGTATTTGAAAAAGGATATCCGTCATATGAAGCAGTTAATAGGAAGCCAGCAATGAAACTACGATATAGTGAAGCGTTTTACAGTGTACAAGGCGAAGGCAAGTTTGTAGGAGTACCCAGTGTATTCCTACGCACATTTGGTTGTAACTTCCGCTGTATGAACTTTGGTGTTGACAAAAGTGTTGGTAGTCGTTGGGAGCAACATGCTAAGGGTCAGCGCTACAATGCAGAAGTTAAAAACTTGATTGACATGAAAGTGCATGAAACAACTGAGAAGTTTGAAGACTTGCCTATTATTCACACAGGTTGCGATACATATGCAAGTATCTATCCTGAGTTTAAAGACTTTAACAAGTTGGCAGAAGTTGACGAAGTAGTGGATCACTTGCTTAGTTTGCTTCCAGAAGGCAAGTGGACTATGGATAATGGGCAAGATGTTCACCTTATCCTCACAGGCGGCGAGCCTTTGCTTGCATGGCAACGACTGTATGTCGAACTATTCGAACATCCTAAGATGAAGGATTTAAAAAATGTCACTATTGAAACAAATACAACACAACCGCTACATAGCGATTTTGCAGAATACCTCAACACTCAAGAACGCTTCACAGTTACATTTTCATGCTCACCGAAGCTCTCCGTTAGCGGAGAATCTTGGGAAGATGCTATTAAGCCTCAAGTTGCTTGCCAATACGCTGGTGTACGTGGTAGTGACATTTACTTTAAGTTTGTGGTTGCCGATCAAGACGATGTTGACGAAGTTACTAGAGCTGTTCAGCTTTATAGAGATGCCGGAGTTGACTGTCCGGTCTACCTTATGCCGTTGGGCGGGCGCAGTGAAGAATATACCCTCAATGTTCAAGAAGTCGCGGAACTCTGTATGCAACGAGGATGGCGATTCAGCCCCCGACTCCACATATCGCTATTCGGGAATGCCTGGGGGACTTAGTAAAGAAGACTATGAACTTCTACAAGGTCGAAAGATTACCGAAGAACAATACGACAAGATAAGGAAACAAATATAATGGGATGGTGGAATAAAAAAGTAAGAGACTTGACAGGTATTACTGCTAAAGAACAAGCACTGGCAGCAGAAGAAGCACGTATTGCAGAGGAAGAAATGCAACTTCTTAAAAAGAAAGATCCAAAAGAATATGCCACACGCCGCAAGGAGCCTTGGGTTAGTGTGCTGGATGTAAAAGTCAATGAGGATAATGTACGCAATGGATTCTTCGAAATGGATTGGAATGAATACTTTATCAAAGAATTAATACAAGCAGGTTATGGTGTTGACAACGATCCAGAAGAAGAAATTGTCGATAGATGGTTTAGAGATATCGTATATAACATGCTATCTGATGAAGGCATGGACACTGATAGAGGCGCAGGATACATAAATGTTGTGCCGATCGACAAAGGCAAAAGTGAAGTAAGTTGACATTTATAAGAGAAACTGTTATAATACATTATAGATGCAAACACAAACAAAAGGCAATTCAATGAGTACATATGTACTAGTAGACACAGCAAATACATTCTTTAGAGCGCGACACGTTGTGCGTGGCGATGTTGATACAAAACTAGGTATGGCATTGCACATTACACTCAACAGTGTTAAGAAGGCATGGCAAGACTTCGATGCAGATCATGTTGTGTTCTGTCTTGAAGGTCGCAGTTGGCGCAAGGACTATTACGAACCATACAAGCGTAACCGCAAGGAAACACGCGATGCAATGACTCCTACACAGCAAGAAGAAGACACGTTGTTTTGGGAAATCTTTGACGAGTTTAAAGACTTTGTTACAGAAAAAACTAACTGTACTGTTATGCGTCATCCGCAACTAGAAGCAGATGATTTGATTGCAGGCTGGGTGCAAGCACATCCTAATGATACACATATTATTATTAGTACAGATGGCGACTTTGCACAGTTGATTGCTCCTAACGTAAAGCAGTACAACGGTGTTAGTAATACTACAATTACACACGAAGGATACTTTGATGACAAAGGTGCTCCTGTAATTGACAAGAAAACTAAGGAAGCAAAGCCTGCTCCTGATCCTGCGTTCATGCTGTTTGAAAAGTGTATGCGTGGTGATACAAGTGACAACGTGTTCAGTGCATACCCTGGTGTACGCAAGAAAGGCACAAAGAATAAAGTAGGACTAATAGAAGCATTTGAAGACAAAACTACAAAAGGTTATAATTGGAATAATCTTATGCTACAGCGTTGGACTGATCATAACGGTGATGAACACAGAGTCTTGGACGATTACAATCGGAATGTAGTGTTGTGTGACTTAACGGCACAGCCTGAAGACATTCGAGAGATAATTAATAACACTATTGCAGAAGTAGAACCTAAAGACATTACACAAGTTGGTATGCGTCTTATGAAGTTCTGTGCTAAATGGGATATGCAACGTATTGCAGATCAGGCACAATTTTATGCAGAACCATTACAAGCGAGGTATCCTAAATGACATTAAAAGCAAAATCTGTACTTAAAGATAAATTTTGGATTGTAGAACAAGACGAAAAACGTATAGGAACATTGTCTTGGAACGATGATAGATATATATTTTCGAGTAAATCGGAAACATGTTTTTTCGACAACGAACGACAAATAAAGAAAAAGTTCGGAGTCATTGTTTGGGGAGACGAGCTTACTACTCCTAAGATTGTTCCTGAAGATCTTCAAATACACGGATACCCAACTAGAGTCACTCCGTATAATAGCATGTATGATGTAAAACGCAAATTGCCTTTGTTTACAAAAAGTGAAAAATCTAAGAGTCTGTATTGTGCAGGCTACTATATTATTAGATTTGAAAAAGGATGGGTCAAGTCATTTTGTCCAAAATTGATCACTGTGGAACGCTACGAAACACGTGGTCCATTTAAAACTGACTTTGAAATGAAACAGGAGTTAAATCGTGCCAGCAGTTGATCCGTTAAATACTGCACCTGTACAACAGTTTATACAACAGGTAAAAAATGCAGAAAACAGTCGTTCAAAAGATGTCAGATTGGACATTACACAGGCAAAAAATCTTGCATTCACACTGGGCGTGGTTATGTCTAGATTGCATGGTGATTTAGAAAAACTGGTGGTAGACTCTAAATCCAGTGACTCTGAAGAAGTTATCCAAGTTCAATTAGACGGCGGTTCTGGGTGGAAGTAAACTGCTAGTATAACTTTAAAAAGATAAATATATGCGTAGTTAATAAGGATTATGCATATGAGTCGGCCTAAGCCAAATGTTATATTAGAACACATAAACAATAAAACCTATAAGTCAGAACAAATTTTAGAAGCTGAAGCAATATGGGCTGTATTTTACAAAGGCAAACCTTTTAATCTAAAAAGCTCAAATGCACTAACAAACTATCCAGGACCCAAGTATAAAAAGGTAAGTTTTTCAAATCCTGGACATGCTCATAATCTTGCTAAAAAATTAAATGACCTTTTTAATTGTAAGGACTTTACAGTATGTAAACTTACAACAGGTGAAGAAGTTTCCGAATGAACTGGAAAGAGGCATATACTAAAATTTTTTTAAAACAGCTAGGGCAGGCTACGTCTGAAGCAAATGTAAAACAGTATATGCCTCTTTGGTGGCAAAATACTAGAAATAAAGGCGCTGGCGGATTAAGGTTGACCGATGAAGGCATGAACATACTACAGCAAATAGGTTTGGCAACATATGATATTCCTTATCCAAAAGAAATGCCACTAACCACACAGATTATTATATTCTTGGATCAATTTATTGATTGTCCCTACTATCTTACAAATAGAAGCATAACTGTGACAAATGAAAAGAAAGCAGTAGAACTAACGTTATTTTCCGGCGATTTACGCAAGTATGGACTAACAAAAGCATTAAATCGTCAGAAAAAAGAAGACGAAAACAGTTGACATCTGCTGTAGTGATGCTATTATAGTTACATAGTTAGAAATAAGCACTGATCCAACTAAGAGGAATACACTATGGATACTGCACGTACTGTAAGCCCGAACGCCGCTAAGGCTTCTATCAAACACGCTATTGCAAAACAGCGTCCTATCTTTCTTTGGGGACCTCCAGGTATCGGCAAATCCGATATTGTTCACCAGATTGCGGACACTATTAACGCTCACGTAATCGACATTCGTTTGAGTCTTTGGGAACCCACTGACATCAAAGGCATTCCCTACTTTGACAGCAATGCCAACAAAATGGTGTGGGGTGCTCCTGCAGAACTACCCGACGCAGAAATGGCATCACAACATGAAGCAATTGTTCTTTTTCTTGACGAAATGAACAGTGCGGCTCCTGCTGTACAAGCGGCAGCATATCAGCTGATTCTTAACCGCAAGGTAGGACAGTATCACTTGCCAGACAACGTTTATATTGTTGCGGCAGGTAACCGTGAAGCAGACAAAGGTGTTACATATCGTATGCCTGCTCCGTTGGCTAATCGCTTTGTACACCTGGAAATGCGTGTGGATTTTGATGATTGGTTCCAGTGGGCTGTTAACAACAATATTCACACAGACGTAGTAGGTTTCCTTACTTTTAGTAAGAAAGACTTGTATGATTTTGATCCTAAAAGTCCAAGCCGTAGCTTTGCAACACCACGTAGCTGGAGTTTTGTAAGCGAACTTATCGAAGACGAGTTGGACGAAAATACTACTACTGATCTTGTGTCAGGTTCAGTTGGTGAAGGTTTGGCTGTCAAGTTTATGGCTCACCGCAAAGTAGCGGCGAGTATGCCTAATCCAACTGATATTCTTGCAGGCAAAGTAAAAGAGATGAAGGCAAAAGAAATCAGTGCTATGTATTCCTTGACCGTGTCTCTTTGCTACGAACTAAAAGAAGCCTGCGACAACGGCGACAAGAAGTTTGATGACAAAGTCAACAACTTCCTGCGCTTTGCAATGGACAATTTTGATACTGAGCTGGTTGTTATGGGTATTAAACTCGCGCTAACACAGTATGCATTGCCCATTGATCCAGACGAAGTGGAGTGCTTTGACGAATTCCACGAGCGTTATGGCAAATACATTAAGGCAGCACAGTCTGCATAATGTTCCAAAAGTGGGCTTACGAGCCCACTTTTTCTTTTCTAGGTTGACAAACTTTGTAAATACTGTTATAGTTATACTATAGAAACTAGCAATAAAGGTGCGACATGGCAGCTAAAGACACAGCAAGCAAACTTAAAAATTGGCAACCAGACCCAGATATTACACCAGAAGCACTTGAAAAAATGCGTGTCGAAGTACTTGATCGCATTATTGTTGCACGAGTAGGGCTACTGTTGCGTCATCCTTTCTTTGGTAATATGGCTACACGTTTGCGCATTTTGGCAGCAGATGAATGGTTGCCTACTGCGGCTGTAGACGGACGCAACTTGTATTACAACACTCAGTTCTTTAATGCAATGGGCAATAAAGAGATTGAGTTTGTTGTAGCACACGAAATTCTGCACATGGTGTTTGATCATCTAGGACGTAGAGATGACCGCAATCCTATGCTGTACAACATTGCCGCTGACTACATTGTTAACAACACTCTTGTGCGTGATCGAATCGGCGAGACACCTAAAATTGTAGACTGCTTCCAAGACTTCAAATACGAAGGATGGACGTCAGAAGAAGTATACGAAGAGTTGTTCAAGCAAGTAGAAGAACAAGGCAAAGAACTTGCCGACTTGTTAAAAGAATTAGACGAAAAAGGCGAGATGCTGGATGAACACCTTGACAGCGAAAGCGACGAAGGTGAAGACGGAGAAGAAGGCAAAGACAGCAACGGTAATAGTGTTAGTAAAAAACCTGCAAAATATTCTAAAGAAGAATTAAAAAAGATCAAAGACGAGATCAAAGAAGCAACTATTAATGCCGCACAGGCAGCAGGCGCTGGTAACACTCCTGCAGGTGTTCAGCGTATGATCAAAGAACTTACCGAGCCTAA
>Ga0102945_1000167_pt1 | contig 20805 bp, 34 predicted proteins | sample SalPonred_H2O_MG_FD_78207 | JGI IMG/M metagenome (GOLD analysis project Ga0102945, IMG submission 78207) | Salt pond water microbial communities from South San Francisco under conditions of wetland restoration - Salt Pond MetaG R2_restored_H2O_MG ...
GGAAATCATCATTATTGGTTCAAAGAAGACGATACAGATATTCCTTCCTTTTCACGAGCTTTTGAAATCATTAAAGAGTTTAACGATGCAATGGATGCAAAAGCTGCTAAAGTGGACGAACAGATACGCTACGGTACAGGAGATAGTATCAAAGATGTACAAAAAGAATACTTTGATGTTATGATAAAAACGTTAAGATTAGGCCTTACAAATAACTAAATGTATTCTAGGCTCCCAGCCTCCGTTGTATATTGTATGATTTCTAGTAGTATCTACTTTATAACAGTATCCGTCGGCGGGTAAGTGATAACAATTTCCTACGATTTCTTCAGTTTTTCCTGTTCTTGCAAAGTCTTCAATAAAATAAGAATAAGGATTAGTGTATAAAACAAAGTGGTAACGTACATCAAAGTCTTTATGAACACTTAGACCTCGTTTAGAATCGGCCTTCATGTATCTAATTCTACCTAGCTTTGTGTTTTCAACTTCTTCTAATCTCTTTAATACAGATTTGGTATAATCTCCAACTAACGAGTTTATTTCCGAAAAATCACTTTCCTCACTTACAAAACATTTTTTTTCATTATCCCAAAGATTGCCCTGTGCATCTAACCAAGGATCTTGTGCACCTTTCCTGTATGAAATGCCTAATTGATTTCCAGGAAACTTTCTAACAAAATCTTCTTCTGGCCAAGGTCTATGAACGAGAAGATCGTCTAAATCCTCCCTCATTTTTTCTAAATCTACAGTAAAATCTAACTTTGTTATAAAATTCATTATTTTAATCCCTGTCGCTCTTTCATAGCATATTCCATTTGTTGCCTAGCTACTTCAACGTTATCAGATGCATACTTTGTGTTGTCTTTAATTCCAAGTGTTGCAAATGCATCGTACCTTTGCTGACAATTAAAACAAGTTCCGCAGTGTTGATTTAAATTCCTTACAGTGCTTAAGATACATGAGCTTGTTTTATAGGCAAGATCCATTAATCCTAATTGACGATAAAGATCAATTACTTCGGGCTTGTCTAAAACATCAAAAGGTCGAACAACAATATTATTATTTTGTTTATCATATTCTAATAATTTATAAACATCTAACGGTATGTCTAATTCTCGCACATATTTGGTAAAAAGTCCGGTGTCTAAATGAAAGCCTTCGATAACTGAATAGTATTTTTCTGGATTAGAAAAGCATGTTCTTATGACATCGTTGTCGGTAACTTCCGGCTCCTTAAATTCAGCTACATCGAAAAATAGTTTAGTAAATCCCCACATAACAAATTCTACATTATATGTTTTTGATATTTCTGAATTTATTTTTTTGTATGATTTAACTTTATCTACGGAATGGAGGTTGTGATCAATTTCTAAATACGTTGGTTTTACACCTAGAATGTTTTCGACATTTAACACATTGTGGGTTATATTTTTATTTAATTCGTCTGAACTACCAGAAAACATGTTATCAGAATATAAAAGAATTACTCTGTCATTGCCATATAATTCAAGACATATTTTTGCAATTAAAGTTGACTCTAACCCTCCAGAAACAGCCACAGCAATGTTACTGCCCTGAGATAGTTTAGGAAACCTTTCTCCAATATTAAACTTAATTTTAGTTGGCGCTAGAGTATAGATGTCACTTCTTGTTATCATGTGTTGTCTTTCTTAAACAGCTTTTCTAAAACTGCTCCTAAAATATCCCATTTATGAAGCCTAACAGTTCCTGCATGATCATGATGGTTGGCATGCCATGCTTCTCCACCTAAAATTAAATTTGCCATCGGAACGTTCTGAGGAATATCTTCACTCCAGCTATGCACCCAGGTATTAGAAAGGTTTTCAAATTGAAAAACTATAGCAACTGGTGCCCAAAAAATTGCAAGTGCTAAATTAAACGGAAGAAGGAATAAGCTAGATACGAGTATAGTTCCAAATATCCAATAATAATATTTGTGCCATATTGCATGATGCGTCCTAAATAAATTTGCAGCCATTCTCGGATCAATTTTACTAAATGCATATCCAAACGTATGAACAAACCATACTCCGTAATGCTTAGGGCTATGAGGATCTTTAGTAGTTCCGACATGCTTGTGATGCTGTCTGTGTGTTGCAGCCCAACTTAGGGCACTACCCTGCATACTAAGTCCTCCTAGTATTAATCCTATAAATTCCAACCATCTTGGAAGCTTTACAGAGTTATGACATACGCTTCTGTGATATGTCATACTGAGTCCGAATAAGAGAATTACATAATGCATGACTAGCGAAATTAGTAACAGTTGCCATTGCCATGTAAACAACAGGTAAATTAAGGCAACATGACCTAATACTATCCACATATATCCTTGTATTCTTGACCAAGTTACTTCTTGAAATCGTTCTTTAAATGGTATCATGATTTAATTAGCCTTATAATAAATGCTGTGGGATCTAGTTCCCACCACTTCCTTTTTGTATTCCAATTCTTCGGATCCGCATGATGATTATTGTGCCAACCTTCACCTAGTGTAAGTATGCTAACAAAAATGTTGTTGCGAGATTCATCTTTGGTGTCGAAATTTCTGTACCCATTAATGTGACATAGTATGTTTGTAATTAAGATTCCGTATAAACTTAACAATGCCGGTATGCTCCATAAAAATATTATCAACACAGGATTAATAACGGCTAAAATTAGACAGTAAGCAAGAATAATTTTTAGGTAATGATTATGAAAAAACATTACATTTTTGTTAGACATAAGCTCTCGCATGCCTAACCTTGTGTGTTTTACCGGTTCGAACCTAGTCATTAAGTAGTCCCATATTTTTATTCTATGTGGACTGTACGGGTCACCTTCGCGATCTGGATTAGCATGGTGATTTATATGCGAGACGCTCCATGTAAGCGGTGTTCCTACTAAACACAACACGCCGCAAAATAATAGTATTTTTTCTACTATATCACTAGTTTTAAAACTTTTGTGGGTAAGATATCTGTGCAATCCAATGTTGATACCTAGCACAGTTATTATGTAAAATACAACTACACTACCGACAAGCAAATAAAAGTTGCCGGTGTAAAAAACATAAGCTATCCCAATCAAAAATAGTATGTGATTTAATAGTTGTAAATATCGAATCTTCTTACTAAGATTCATTTCTTAATAGCCCAAATAATAATAGCAGGAATATCCCATTCCCACCATCTTTCCCAATTACTCCATGCATACGGTTTTGCATGATGGTTGTTATGCCATCCTTCGCCAAGGGTGATTAAATTTGCTATCCAACTATTTCTACTTTCATCGTGTTTTAAGTCATAGCTCTTATAACCATGTTGGTGTGCTATTACGATAATTGCGCTAGTCGAATGCAAACAAAGACATGCAGGTATTGCGTATACAAATATTATAAGCCAGGGATTAATTAAAGCTAATACGGCACAATATGCTAGAATAATTTTTAAATAGTGCTTGTGTAAAAATTTCTGAAGTTTGCTCTTTCTTAAATCTTTAACTAATTTTAGATCAAGTTTTACGTAGTCCCAAATCCCGAACCATGCTCTTAAATTTCCTAAAAGATGAGGACTATGCGGGTCACCGTGTTTTTCGCAACTTCGATGATGTTGTCGATGAATTGCTACCCATGCAAGAGGACTACCGACTGTTGTGACAACAGCTACAAAGCTAGTAAAAAATTCCCAAAATTTACTGGTTTTAAAGCTTCTGTGCGTTAACAATCTATGTAGGCCAATGTTTATTCCAAATACTCCGATAAACCAATATGTTAACAGAGCTGTCAAAAGATAATAGTATTGTTGCGTCCAAAATACAAAAACTAACCCAACCACTAATAATATGTGATTGATAATTTGTAAGGATCTAACTTGTTGATTGTGAGATAATTTCATCTACTTTGTTCCTAATGGCAGTTGAATCCATTGGTCTTGAGTGACGGTCTCTGGATTCCATTCTTTAAAGGTTCCGCTTTTTACTTCGTTATAGACAAAATTTTGCCAGCATTGGCGAACATTAAACTTGCATGTTTGAATAAGGTCGTTGTGTGGTTTCCAATCAGGACAAACTTCTGTCATTGTTTCGTACCATATTTTCCAATAACCCAGACTCGGACGTTTTTCCCGTGTTTGCATTGCTGCAAAATATAAGTCAAAGTTATTTATACGATCTAATGGGTCGATAATGTGTGTTTTGGTTACTGCCCAGCCCTTCCTAAGCTGGGTCCTAGTCATTCCTCTCCATTTTGGAAAACTGTAGTACCTGTGGAGGTGTCTTGCAATATTTGCTGGGTAAAGACCGTTGTTATAAATTCCTCCCATTACAACTGGTTCGTGTGTTTCCTTGTGATAAACTACACTAAAGCCGTTATGATCTTCAATTTTTAATCTGTCTTTTTCAAAGTTTCTGCCTAACCAGTTACCTTCGGATAAACAGATTTTTCTAACTTCCTCAAATCTGTCATTAGAGTGGAAGTATATTTCGTGATAAAAGTCTTCAGGTGTATAGTCTAACACATTCCTGTCCAAGTTTTTACTATTAGAGTAACTATTGTAAGGTATTTATCAATAGATGTCAACAGCGAAATAAAAATTTATAAATATTTTTACAAAAGGAAGAACACAATGGACAAGCTCGATCAAAAAAAATTCATTCAAGATATTTTAGATAACTGGCCTAAAATTATGGAGGAGTACAATAACGTTCGTAGGACTAATGCTACTCCAGGATTCGACAAGAATGCTACTCCTCAAGCAGATTGGAGATGTATAACACTATGGTGGTATTACAGAGCATGTAACGGGTTTCAAAAACAAATGCCGTTTACTACAAAATTAATCGAACACGGTCCGACACACTATGCTAGCGGCTGGCTTATGCTTAATCCACATTCTTCCACTCCGGTGCATAATCATAAAGATTGGGGTCATAAGATCATAGTTCACTTTCCTACCTATATACCAGAAGGCGATGTAGGCTTCAATGTTGAAGGGCAGATTTATAGATGGAAGATGGGAGAAGTTTTTGCGTTTGATTGCGAAAAAACTCACTTCGGTTTTAACAATACCGATGAACAGCGATCTATGATGGTGTTAGATTTTGATTACGACGAATGGTATGATACTTTAAGACCTTACATGCATCTAGAAGATTAGTGTAAGTCTACCCAAGCAATTCCATCATAACCTTGAAACTGAGGCACCCCAGTGCTGTCATCTCTTTGATTAAAAATAATCATTCCTGTTTCTGGAGACGGAATAGCACTGTCTCTAGCAGCATCGTTACTATATATCGGAAGTTTTGGTACCGATGAAAAGTTTACACTGCCAGTATTGTAAGAACCTATATCATTGGTTTTAATTCCAGTGTTATCGATTTCTAAACCAGTAACAAATGATCCCGAATTATTTTTAGTAGTAATAGCCCATTTGCCGCCGTACACAGATCCGTTAAAGTTAGCAATGCCTGTAATAGAACCTATGTCTGTGTAGTTAGTATCAGAAGCGTCTTCTGCTAATGCATACATTGATATTTTTATAGCTTCGTCGCCGTCTTGACACCTCAGTGGGAAATTAAACGAACCTCTAGCTCGTAGACTAGAGAAAACGTTAGTATCTACACTATTATGAAATCCTGCAATTCTAAAAAATGGATTAGCGGGATCAGGATCGCTTCCTGCAAGGAATGTATGATCAGGAGCAAGATATACAATACCGTCAAGTCCGCTAATTGCAGCACCATCATCCGGGTTACCAATATTAATTGTAGTGACACTTAACGACTTGGTGTCGGTATTTAAAATAGTTTCGCTATTGTCTCTAGAGCGAATGTCGCCGGTTAGCTGACCTGTTATAATTCCGTTCACAGCATCTACAAGTAATGTAGTGCTATCATCTGCATATATCGATCCGTTTAAGTCGCCGTCAAATGTTCCGCTAACTGAATCAGCAACAATTGATGTTGTATAGATGACATTCCACTTACTAGCAGTTGCTCCAAGATCATATGTTGAATCTGCATCGGGTATTAAAGAGCTACCAATTTGCCCGCCAACAATAATGTTATCATCAACAGAATCACCTAAATTAATGTTACCTGTTGCAGTGATTGTGCCGTCAATGTTGATATTACCTGTTCCAGTGATATTATTGCCATTGAGATCTAAATCTGTTCCTAACCTAGGACTTTCTTCGTTTACAAGTGTACCTGATATAAGTATACCACCTTGTGTTGTACCATCACCCACATACAGTTCATTTTGATCTGTAGTGTAGATAGGTTCTCCTATCTTAGGTGTGATAATTTGACGTTCTGCGTCAGTGCCGCGTCTAAATTGTAAAGCCATCTATAAACTCCTGGGTAACATTACTTTAATGTATTTATCTAATTCCTGTTTTAACTGTCCGACATATTATTTATGCGTTGTAGTCTGCAATGCAGTGTCTGTGCATAAATATACATATAATTTAGGAAACTGAACATGGCTTTAATAAGTAGAGATAGTAAAATTGCAGATCTTAAAACCAAATTAACATATTGGCATTCGGCTGACGGGCAAAAAAAATTCGTAAATGAAGTACGCTATAATAAAAATTTTCCGCCTGCCTTTGGTACAATGGTGATATCAGGCGGCTATTATTATCTAAGCGATCAGATGGTAGGATTTTACGACACAACAGTTGGGCATTCTATTAGAATAAAAAAATTAGTCAATGGCGATATTGACTACAACTGTTTTATGCAATTACAGGAAATAGCGAATGTCAAAAAAACCTTTAGAACTAGTAGAATTACACATAGACAGAAGCTCGTTATAGATGGACAAGATTGGGAATATGCAGAAATTGCTAGTCCGAATGGTGAATACGGAGAAAATTATCTTACTTGGATACTAAATTCCTTCAATTTTAAAAACGGATTGTATGTAGAAACAGCACCGTCGACAGAAGAAAAAACAGCAGTTACAGATAAATTTAAAAGATATGCAGACGAAATTATAGCTGTAAGTAAAGAAATTGAGAATATTTGTGTTAAGAATAATACACAAATGCCACAGCACATGTTAAACTTGCCTTCTATATACAGCGATTCGTTAGGAATGTATTGGGCAGGTCTCGAACAATCAAACTGGATTATGCCATTAACTCCGTATAAAAATAGAATTGTGGATTTATTTGAAAATACTTCTTTATTCTTAACAAAAACTCGTATACTTCAAAAAGAAGAAGCAGCAGAGCTTGTTGACTATGTAACCACAGCTTTGGAGGCCGAATGATTAAAACTTATACTTTAAAAATTTACGATGTAAATGAAAACGAATTAAATTCGATGGTAATTCCTGAAACAGAAGTTACTGCATATTATCAGTTATATGTAATTAATACAACTAACTCGATAAAATTATTTGACCAAAATAATATATTAAAGTTTGATTCTAAAATAGACATTAATCTATCACAAGATTTTTAATTGTAGTGTAAGCCTTCGGCAGCACACTTAAGAAAAATTGTGCTGCCGAATCTTCCACACATCTCGCATCGTGTACAACAGACGTATCAATCACATAAATTCGCCCAGGTTCTATATCGCCGTATTCGTGTAAATGATTATCTTTTGCAAATCTTAATTTAACTGAGTTTGATGTTGCAGCCCACAGACGTATCCACGGGCTAGGAACCATCGTGTCTATATGAGGCTTGAATTCTGCGCCGTTGTCCCACCACAAAATATTTGATCGACACCAATATCCGTTAAGTATTTCCACAGGCTTCAAAGAAGACAAATTCATTACTTTTGTAGGAACGGTACAATCTGTTTCTATTAACGGATTATTCGGATGATTAACATTCCATTCGTACAACGATCCGTTAATTGGATCATTAAGTTTTAGTTTGCCGTCTTGATTTACAAGTGCTAACCCTTTTCTAGGCAAGTGAGTATGTTGATTTCCCCACTGTTCGAAATAGTCTTTATACAATGAAATTTCTTCTACGAACAAATTCACATCGATTTTTATATCGAGCGGCACAAGATAATCTGTGTGTAATTGTCTGTAGGCATCCTCGAACACAAAGTCTTTAATACTTGCGTATTTTTCTTTTTGTATATCCGATGTAAAAAAAGCCTTTTTAGTATCGCTAATTATCTGCTGTTCGTCGATATAATTCATCACCTATTTTCGCTTCTTCATAAACAACTGTGTTCTTTTAGTAATGTCTTTCTTCACTCTTTCGGTGTCTAATCGAAAATCGATATTAGTTATAGCATCTTCGTATTCATCGATCAGATCTTCAAGGGCGTCAGTTACATCTACATCTTCAACAGTTTTAGTTAAATCTATTTCCCAGATTTTACCGTCAACAAATGTGACCAATACAGAGTTTACATACTCAACAGGAATAACTTCGATTTTTATATCTTTAAGAACTTCAGGCCATTGATCAATTACATCTGTAGGTAATGTTTTTCCTTTAGGCACTTTCTGTAGTCTTTTTCGCTGTTGACTTCTTCTTAGTTGGGGACAGTTCTTCTGCCATTTCTCTTAGACGCTTTGCTTCTTTGTACATCCTATCTGCATCGCTGCGATACTTTGAAGCCAATTCATCGTCAGTTAAAACCTGATCCGAGGCAGCTTGTGCAGCCTGCTTAACTTCAGTAGGAGCATCTAAGTCGTATTCTTCAAGAACCACGTCGTTCTTAGGCGTCTTAGCTGCTGTTTCTTTCTGCGCAGTCTTAGCATCGGGTCTAATAGCCAAGTCCTCAATGCTTATGCCTTTCTGTTCAGCAATAATGCGATTTAACTCGTCGAGTCCGATAGCTGTAGTTCGATCAGGTAACATTTCAACTTCTGAAGTCGAAACTTTCATCATGCGCCCAGTTTTATGAAAACCTGCAAGCATGTTGCGTCCATCTGGCAATTGAGTGCGAGACATGGCTTCAGCAAACTCGTATGCTTGCTGTCCGTAGTCGGACTCTACAGCTTTAATAAGAGCATCGTGCTCGTCTGCCATAAGATTTTCTGTAGTTACAATAATGCAACTCTCGGGCTCGTTGGGTACCGTACGATACGCTACAACAACTTTTCTTTTGTTTTTTACTAGTCTACCTACGTGCTTTAACGCCATGTTATTCTCCTTCAGCTTGTGGCTGTGCTTTCTGCTGAGCAGTTATTGCATTTAAAAATGATTCTAATTTGTTATATGTTGTACCAACTGTAAGCATTTCATTGGGTTTAAATGCACCTCTTTGGCTAGCAACATCAATAATCTGCTTTATAGCTGCTAGATCCTGCACAGTAAGCTCGGCACCTTCTTGCTCTGGTGCAGCATTTTGTGCGGCTACTTCTTGATCCTGTTTAGGTTCGTTGCTCATTTATAATCTCCTTAATGTGCGTGTATTATATTTACTTGTATTTTAAATACGGACATGCCAAAGTGAAATAGGACAGCTCTTTTGGATCTTCGAAAGCTACTTTAACTACTTTGACAAATTGATTATCACTATTTAATTCTGTAATAGTGCCTACATAAAACCTTCCTCTGAGATTTTCTACAATCCATTTGATAATAGTTTTTTCAAGATTGTAAGGCTGCATGTTTAAACTCATGCTCTCAAAGTAAGGAGGCGGCATCCGTACTTGACGGATACCGTAGAAGTTTAGCGGATTTGGCTCTAGTATCTTACGCCGAGAACTCATAGTGTGCAGTTACTCCAAATGGTGCTTGAAGATTCTTATCGTGGTGTCCGTGAATAATAAACACAGTGTCACAGTAATCGTCTTCACCCCAACTATCCCAAGGATAGCCATCTGTAAACATGATAAACTTTTTAGGCTGAATATCATTTTCATGCATGTAGTGCCAGTTGCACATAAAGTCTGTGCCGCCGCCGCCGTGGATTTCGTAATCCAGCAAGTCTTCGCCGTCTTCTGCACTAAAGTCTTGCTCATTGTATACTTTAGTATCAAAGCACCAAATTTTAATATGGTAATCTTTGAATTCTTCCATAATGCCTTTGACTTCGCTTAGAAAGTCTTGAGCTTGTGCATTGCCGATCGAACCCGACATATCTAACGATACGCAAATATCAATAGTATCTGCAAAATTTTGTCCGGGCAGTACAGCGCCAGTGTGCCAACCTTTACGACTAGGGCGCTGGAAAGTAAAGTCGTGCTTAATTGTGCTTTGGATCTGCTGACGAATCAATTCTCGCCAATCCATTTTAGGTTCGGTAAGCTCTTTGATCATGCGCTGAACACCTGCAGGCACATTACCAGCACCCGCAGCCTGTGCGGCATTAATCATAGCTTCCTTGATTTCGTCCTTGATCTTCGACATTTCCTCTTTCGAGTACTTTGCAGGCTTTTTGCTTACGTTGTTACCTTTGCTGTCTTTGCCTTCTTCTCCGTCTTCGTTGCCGTCGCCTTCGTTTTCAAGGTGCTCGTCAAGCATTTCACCAAGTTGCTGTAAAAACTCTTCACCGTTCTTTTCTGCTTCTTCAAACAGCTTGTCGTAGACTTCTTCTGAAGTCCAACCTTCATATTTAAAGTCTTGAAAGCAATCTACAATGCGAGGCTTTTCACCGATACGGTCACGAACAAGAGTGTTGTTTACAATGTAGTCGGCAGCAATGTTGTAGAGCATAGGATTACGCTCCTCACGACGACCCAAGTGATCGAACACCATGTGTAGGATTTCGTGTGCAACAACAAACTCGATTTCTTTATTGCTCATAGCGTTAAAGAATTGAGTGTTAAAATACAAATTGCGTCCGTCTACTGCGGCTGTAGGAAGCCAATCGTCGGCAGCAAGAATGCGCAAACGGGTAGCCATGTTACCAAAGAACGGATGACGTAGCAGAAGACCGACCCGCGCAACAATAATGCGATCAAATACTTCGACACGCATTTCTTCAAGCTGTTCTTCAGTAATATCGGGATCAGGTTGCCAATTTTTTAGTTTGCTTGCGGTATCTTTAGCTGCCATGTTGCACCTTTTTGCTAGTTTCTATAGTATAACTATAACACTATTTACAGTGTTTGTCAATCAAGAAAAGAAAAAGTGGGCCCGAAAGCCCACTTTTGTTGCCATTATGCCTGCTGAGCAGCTTTAATATACTTACCAAAACGCTCGTGGAACTCATCAAAGCACTCGACTTCGTCCGGATCAATTGGTAATTGATACTGAGTAAGTGCAAGCTTAATACCCATTACAACTAGCTCAGTGTCAAAATTGTCCATTGCAAAGCGCAAGAAGTTATTAACTTTGTCGTCAAACTTTTTGTCGCCTTTGTCGTCGGCGTCCTTGAGTTCGTAGCAAAGAGATACTGTCAAGGAATACATAGCACTGATCTCTTTAGTTTTGATCTCTTTAACCTTACCGGCAAGGATGTCAGTGGGGTTAGGCATACTGGCAGCAACTTTGCGGTGTGCCATAAATTTAACTGCAAGACCTTCGCCGATAGCACCACTAACAAGGTCAGTGAGTGTATTAGAATCCAAATCATCGTCGAGTAACTCGCTTACAAAGCTCCAAGAACGAGGAGTTGCAAATGAACGGCTAGGCGACTTTGGATCGAAGTCGTAAAGGTCCTTTTTACTAAAGGTAAGAAAACCTACAACATCCTTGTGAATGTCTTTGTCTACAGCCCACTGGAACCAATCGTCAAAATCAACTTTCATTTCCAAGTGAACGAAACGGTTAGCCAACGGAGCAGGCATACGATAAGTAACACCTTTGTCTGCTTCTCGGTTGCCGGCAGCAACAATAAACACGTTATCAGGAAGGGTGTAAGTGCCTACCTTGCGATTAAGGATTAGCTGATAGGCTGCTGCCTGAACAGCAGGAGCCGCACTATTCATTTCGTCGAGGAAAAGAACAATGTTTTCGTGCTCTGCTGCCATTTCAGCATCAGGAAGCTCTGACGGCGGTGCCCAAACCATTTTGTTAGCATTGCTATCAAAATAAGGGATGCCTTTAATATCAGTAGGTTCCCAAAGACTTAAACGAACGTCAATAACATGGGCATTCAACATCGAACCAATCTGATGAACAATGTCTGATTTGCCAATGCCTGGAGGACCCCAAAGGAAGATCGGACGCTTCTTAGAGATAGCGTGTTTGATCGAAGCCTTTGCGGCATTTGGGCTAACGGTACGTGCTACAGTTTCCATAGTGTATTCCTTTTTAGTTGGACAGTGCTAGTTTCTAACTATGTATATATAATAACATCACTAGAGAAAATGTCAAGCATTTTGTTACCAAAATTATTCATTTTCTTGTCGCTTCATAGCTTTTAGCAATCCGTATTTGCGAATGTCGCCCGAAAAAAGATGCAGTTCTAGTGCCTTCTTTTCATCAGTTACCACGATTCCTCGCTTTCCGAGATAGTAAGGACAGTCGATAAACTTGTCTAAGAATATTAAGATTTGAGTAGTTATTTCAAAGTTTACTGGATACGGTACATCATATGTGGCTAATTGGATATCTTCAGTGACCACACGAAATCCTTCTTCGGTGAGGCGTAATCCGCCTTCAGTTTTTGTTCTAGTGTTCTGCCACCAGAGAGGAAGGTATTCCTTAATAGTTGCCTCAGATGCAGATTTGCTTAACTGCTTCAGAAAAATCTTGGTATAAGTTTCTTTCCAGTTCATTCGTCTAATGGAATTTCTTCGCCTTGTGTAAGTTTAACCACAGTAAAATCACTGCAATTAAAAAGATCGTTGAGCTTCTTCGCTAAATTAATTGCGTGACCAGGATTAGAAAAACTTACCTTTTTGTATTTAGGACCTGGATAATTGGTGAGGATATTTGTATTTTTTAAATTGAACGGTTCTTGCTTGTAAAAAACTGCCCAGATGGCGTCTGCCTTCAAGATTTGTTCTGATTTGTAGGTCTTTTTGTCTATGTATTCTAATAATACACTTGGTTTAGGCCGACTCATATGCGTAATTCCTTTAATTAACTACGCATATATTTATCTCTATTTGAAGTTATCTAAGCAGTTATTTCCAGTTGCCGCCACCGTCCATGCGAACCTCGATGACCTCGTCTTCCCTGGACGCCTGACGGACAAGCAACTCTTCCAGGTTACCGTTAAGCCTAGACATCACTTCGCCTAAGGTAAATGCCAGTCTTTTTGCTGCCTGTATATCTAATTTTACATCTCTGGCATTGCCCAAGTCGGCACTTTTGACTTGTGAAATAAACTGCTGTATCGGAGCAGTATTTAAAGGATCATTTTGAGTTGGCACGACTTAACTCCCGTCTCATTTCAATTTCGGTTTTAAAGGGTCCGCTATAACCATAGCGTTCTAGTGTAATCAGCTTAGGACAAAAGCTCTTAACCCAGCCTTTGTCGAATTGTATGATATAATATCCAGCGCAATAAACGCTTTTGCTTTTGGCACTTTTAGTAAACAGCGGAAGTTTGCGTTTGACGTCGTACATAGGATTATACGGTGTGCATTTTGTATCATATCCATGAACTTCTCTAGTTTCGGACTTAGTGATATTAAGCTTTTCCCAAGAAAGTTCTTTGCCTAGTCTCTTTTTTAATTGATTTTCAGTGCAAAAGTGAGTTCCTTCTGTATCACTAAACATATACTGATCGTCAGAAATAGTAAGTGTGCCTACTCTGACACCGTCACTTTCGACTATCCAGAATTTGTTTTTTAAAATCTCTTTGGCTCTAATTTTATTTCTCATTTCTTTCCTTTAGCAACACCTGGTTATTTGAAATATTTTGCATTTAATGGCTCTGCAAAGCTCTGTGCCTGATCTGCAATACGTTGCATGTCCCAAGTTGCACAAAACTTCATAAGACGCATGCCTACTTGCGAAACGTCTTTCGGTTCAACGTTATTGATAGACTCGTTGATTATTTCTCTAATTTCTTCAGGCTGTGCAGTCAAGTCACACAGTGTTACATTGCGATTATAATCATCCAATACACGATGTTCTACTCCGTTATGATCAGTCCAGCGTTGTAGCATCATGTTGTTCCAGTTGTAACCTTTAGTGCTTTTGTCTTCAAATGCTTCGATTAGTCCGACTTTGTTCTTTGTGCCTTTCTTGCGAACACCAGGGTACGCACTAAACACGTTGTCACTAGTATCGCCGCGCATACACTTTTCAAACAGCATGAATTCAGGGTGCGGAGCAGGCTTTGCTTCTTTTGTCTTTTTGTCTATAACAGGCTTACCTTTGTCGTCAAAGTAACCTTCGTGTGTAATAGTAGTATTACTTACACCGTTGTACTGCTTGACATTGGGTGCAATCAACTGTGCAAAGTCTCCGTCTGTACTAATAATAACATGATTATCGTTAGGGTGTGCTTGCACCCAGCCTGCAATCAAATCATCAGCTTCTAGTTGTTTGTGCTGAAGTACTGTACAGTTAGTCTTTTCTGTAACGAAGTTTTTAAACTCGTCAAAGATTTCCCAAAAGACTTTGTCCTCCTCTTCTTCTTTAGGAGTCATTGCACTGCGGGCTTCTGCACGATTGCGCTTGTAAGGCTCGTAATAGTCTTTGCGCCAGCTACGTCCTTCTAGACAAAAAACTACATGACTGCCGTCAAAGTCTTGCCATGCTTTTTTAATACTGCTCAATGTGATATGCATAGCCATACCAATCTTTGTGTCAATATCGCCGCGCACAACATGCCTGGCTCTAAAAAACGTGTTTGCAGTATCAACTAAAATATAAGTATTCATTTTTTCCTCACTGACATAAATCATCATACATAATAGTATAACGTCTGTGTCCGGCTTTGTCAAACTTAAACACAGGAACAAATCCAAGAAGTTTTTTTAAAATCATGAGACTGAACTACGTCCTTTGCTAATTGGTACAACGTTAATGTATCCGAAACCGCGATCAGTGTCCATGCCTTCTTCCGATAGCATGTTATACACTACGTCACGAAACCAACGATCAACAATTTCTTCTTCGGGATCAGTATCTAATCCGTAACCAGCCTTAATAAGATCCTGAATAAAAAACTCATTCCAATCTAACTCGAAAAATCCATTTCGAACATTTTCCTCGTTTACTTTAACATCCAGTACGGCAACCCAAGATTCTTTACGACGAGTGGCGTATTCTTTTGGATCTTTCTTTTTAATAAGTTCCAGCTCTTCTTCTTCTAACTCTTTGCGTTTAGCTTCTGTTTTTTCTCGTAATTCATTCTCTTCTTGTTGTACAGCTTCTTCTAAAGCCTGAATGCCTGTAATACGTTTTAAAAAATTTTTCATAAATATTTCCTTATTCGTTCGTCTAACGGTTCGTTATCTACCCTTTGTTCAGGCTTTAGAACTAGAGTAGATGTATTCTTTTTGGTTTTAGGTTCCCCATGCATTTCCGAATAGGGATATATGTAGTCTTGGGGTAAATCGCCATCCTCGCTCCATGCAGATTTGCGCAACTTCTTGAACATTGAGGTTATACTCTTCCGAACGTCCGCCCAGCGGCATGAGGTATACCGGACATTCGATGCCCGCATTGCGATATTCTTGCACAGCTCTACCAGCTTCATCAATATCTGCACGATCAGCACAAACAAATTTAAGGTAAAGATCACTGCCCAATACACTAGCGTAATTGGCAGCAATATCAGGACGTATAGCATCCTCCCAAGATTCTCCACTAACGGATAGTTTAGGCGAACAACTCCAGGTAATAGTAAGTCGCTCATGGCCATTGAGATAGTTGTAGAAATCTTCGTGTAATTTCTGTGTAGTGTTTGTTTCAACTGTAACATTTTTAAGATCCTGCATACGTGGATGCTCGAACAGTTCGATATATAACTTCTGCCAAGCAAGCAACGGTTCTCCACCCGTTAAGATAAGATGGACGTCCTGTCCATTTGCCATAGTCCAGCAACCTTCTGGAGTGAGGCTTAGTAAATGCTCAACTACTTCGTCAATAGTATTGTCATTTACTAAATGTTTAAATTCAGGGTAAATGCTAGCATATGTATCACACCCTGTGTGTACAATGGGCAGGTCTGTAAATTTTTTTGTAGTTTCGTGAACACCTGCGTCTAGCAATGCCTTGATTTCTGGATTATATCTTTCGCCTTTAGCATGTTTCTCTGCTCTGCTAGGCTCGTCTCGTCCAAGTCCAAAATTCATGCAACGAAAATTACAACCGAATGTACGTAGGAACACACTGGGTACTCCTACGAACTTACCTTCGCCTTGCACACTGTAAAATGCTTCTGAATATCTTAGTTTCATAGTGGAAGCCTTCCTGTATAAAGTTCAATGCCTAGGCTAATCATACCTAGTACAAACACTACTACAATAAAAACTTGTGCCATTCTTGCTGCTATATAATCACTCATCGCGGTGCAAACTCCTGTTGTAATTTAATGTTATCAAAGAATTCCTTTTTTGCACCGGGGTCAGTTTTAAACGAACCTTCTAGCACTGTAGTCTGTGTAAGACTGCTATGCGCCATAATGCCTCTGTTTTCACAGCAACCGTGTGTAGCTTGAATGTATACACCTACATTGTGTGCGCCTGTTGCTCGCTTAATTTCGCGAGTAATATCATTTGCAAGTTCTTCTTGTAGTGTGCCACGTCGAGCGCACCACTGTGCAATGCGTGTGTATTTAGACAGTCCGATTAACTTAGGACCAGCAATGATGCCAATATATGCAACGCCAGTAACAGGCTGGTGGTGATGTGAACACATGCTTTTAAGCTCTGAACGAACTACTAGCATACCTTCATAGCGTTCTTCTCCATCATTTGGAAATGCAGTTGCATCAGGTGCGTGATCATAACGTCCTGCCATAATCTCATTAAAGTACATTTTAGCAAGTCGACGTGCTGTGCCTTTACTGTTAGGATCGTTGTGTCTATCAATGATTAGTGTATCGAGTACAGTTTCAAATGCTTCTGTGGCTTCTTCAATGAGCTGCTCTTTCTCACCTGACTGTAGCAAGCGACTAATATTATCTCCTGCCCAGTAACGCTTGTCTGCACTTTTACAGCGTTCGATAACTTCTTCGTATTTTTTCAATTCATTTCTCCGAGTTTGCGACGAGGATGTCGATATTATATGGTATACTCATATTGTTAAGTATACCATATATTTAGGTTTTTGTCAACCATTAGAAGTATTTTTCTAGTACTTCCAACTGATCGTGATACTCTGCAATCACTGACAGTTCTTTTTCGATTGCTTCGAGTACATCAGGATGCTCGCCTACACCTGCAGAATTTTTAAGATACACTTCTACATTCATCGCATGTTTTGCAATATGTCCTCGTGCATGATCCTTTAGTGCTTGAATCATGTTGTCTCGATTATATTCGCCTACGCTTGCCATTTTACTTCTCCTCTTTGTAATTTCCCATTCCGGGAATGACATTTCTAACTCCGCCGACTGGGTCTTCGCAATCGCCATCTCGACGGAATATAAGATGAACATGCGGATACATGCAGGTCTGTCCTGCACTTGTACCAATATTTAGGCCGATGTTAAATCCTGTGATATTATTATCGGATTGCACATTATCATTGCCCATTGCTACTGCAAACTTAAAACATTTAAGTAGCTCTTCTTGATTATTGATTTTAGGAACAACAAGAGTGTGTCCTTCTGTTACCGGAAAGCCGTCCTCGTATACTACAAAGTCTCTAGTATTTAATTGTACATCGGTCCAGGGTGCTCGACCTTCTTCTTGTGCTTTTCCTAGAGTATCAAATTTCACTTACATTCTCCCAGGGGTAAACAAGCCAAACATCTTCTTCTGCCTTATTTACTTCGTGTGCTGTGTAGTCTACAGCACCGTTAAACTCGCTTGACAGGTTGTCTGTAATAGTAGCAAACCGAACATTTTTATGCCATACACTATCCCAAGCACTTTCGTTTGGCAAACAACTACTTTGCCAATCTTCTTTGATCCAGTTAAATGTAGCGCCAGTATCGTTGATATCATCTACAATAAGAATGTTTTTACGCTTGTGTATATCCCAACGACTTTTATATATTTCTTGTTCTTCTAGATCTACATAGCCAAATGCATCTTCACTTATCCAGCAATTGCTTTCGCACTCGCTATTATCGTTATCGCGCAGGCTTACTTTTAGTGCTTCGCCGCGTACACCTAGCATGTTACTTAGTATAGTAGCAGGCACGTTGCCGCCGCGTGTAATGCCTATAATGTAGTCAGGACGCCATGCATCTTTGTACATTTGCACAGTAATACTAACACAAGCACGTTCCACATCTTGCCATGTATAATAATGTTTCTTGATCATTCTGACTCCTTTAGAGTTTCAAAGGTTTTATATTTTTCAAGAGCACGTTCGTACTCTTCCTTTAATTCTTTTAGACGAGGATACTTTGCTTCCATATCTACATCGCGCTTTAGCAATAGCAAAACATCACGCATCTCGTCAAGTTCTTTCATAACGTCTCTACCATTTACTTTTAGAGGAACGTCTATAGTTACACTACCATTTACTGGATCGCCGTTAATAACAATAGCACTATCAGCAATACTTGTAGTAGTAATACTATTGTTTGAAATAGTGCCGCCTGGCAAGTGTCCGACACTAGTAGAATATGAGTAGTTGCTGTTATAACTAGTAGGTTTCATTTTTTTCTGTAACTCTTTAGACCATTTTTCTCGGCGTTTTCTCTCTTGCTCGTAGCGTTCTTGTATATTAAACCTATTCTTCTTTCGCCCCTCGGGCGAGGTATTGTTCGTTGTGGATCCATTCTCCGTCTTTGACAAATCCCCATGATCCTGCCTTTTTGCCCATGAAGAAAAGACTCCAGCAAGGGATTTCATTGCCTTTTTCATCTTTCGCTAACTCCAACCAATGTAGGTCACTTGCTCTGCGATAACGGAAGTGACCGGGTCCTCTCCAGAAACGTCCTTCTGGAGTATTCTCATAATATCCACCTGCAATAATAAATGTAGCATAACTCCAAGGATGATCGTGCAGTGTGGGTTCGTCGCTGAGTAGAACTTTATGCAATGTAATATTAAACGGAAAACGCTTGCGATCCTTTAAGAACACATAGTAGCGAATAAGATAAGGAACGCTACTATCACGCTCGGTAATAACACGACGCCTACCTAGACGTTGCATAATTTTAGAAAATGGATTCGTCGTCTTCATGATTGCCTTTCCAGTCTTGTTCTACCATTGAATAAACAGTTCGAAAGTTTTCGTATACCTTTTCAAGTGCAGGGTATTGTTCACACATCTTCTTTAGTTTTTGCGGGTCAGGCATACAGTCTTCCCACATAGTAGGTTCTAATGTAATATTATCCCAGTCTAGATCAATAGTATAATCACCACCAGTATAAGTATAACTATCATCAATTGTTATTGTACTTGTAGTTGCACCATAAATATCATTTAAATCGATTGTAATAGTATTATCGCCTAAGGTACTAATATCAAGTGTATTTTCATCTGGTTCCATTTGCTATTGCCTCATAAAGCGCAGCGCCACTGAAAAAATCTTTGTTTAGTTTAGTACGCTGTTTATCTAAACTTACAAGATAGTCGCTGTAATTTTCCATATAATTGCGAATCTTGTTAACAAGTTCTCCTCGATGCTTACGATAACTTGCAAAATCTTCTGTCCATTCACTAGGATATTTAAATTCAGGCAGTGCCATTTCGCTATAACTTAAACGATCTGGTACTATAGGAATAGCATTAGTAATAGTGCCTTCGTACCAACTAATACCTAATGTTTCTTGCAAGTTAGCACTAAACACCATTTTAGCTTCGCCTAGCAAGTTATGATATTCGTTTTTAGTCAGCTCGCGCTCTTGACAAACTACAAATTCGTATTCAGGCAGTTGCTCTGCTAGATCACGGAAAATGTCTACCTGCTTCTCTGGAGCAATACGGTGTGGAAACAGTATAAGATTTTTCTTTTCCATGCCACTGTAAGTTACAAGTGCATCCTTCAAATACTCCATGGGCCAGCCCACACGCTTGATACTAGCATTAGCATCATAAGGAGTGCCGGACCAGTCTTCTTCATTCCAGTCAAAAATTTCTCTAGCAAACATGTCTACATGAAAATCAGTAGCATAAAAGTTATCGTCGTAGCAGCTAAACATTGAATGTTCTGCTGAACGTACCCAAGGAGCGTCTCCTATAAGCCTACCCAAGAAATCATGAGGATCATAACTACCAGCATGCCATAAGCCACCGATTCTAATGTCGATCCCAAGTAACTCAGCCATGTAACGCAACTGGATAACAGTTGGGTTCCACGCATCCGTATATAAGAAATAGTCTCCATTTTGTACTTCACCTTTGCAAAACATTTCGCCAATAATTTTTAGTTGTTTACTCTTGTAAACATTAGTACCGCCGAAGTTTAGGAATGCCCCAGGCGTTGTAGCCTGAGGCGTTTCACCACCACTAATAACTTTGACAATAGAATTCGTAGCACGTTGTAATTGCTTAGGCAGATACTCTTTCCACTGCTTGGTATAGCGAGTATCTACGGCTTCGATGTCTACGATGTAAATTGTCATTAACTTCTCCGATTATTGAATTTTGGTTTATGTTTTTCGAAAGGACGATTGCCTCCTCGGGCTTTAGCTCTCATCCAGCCTTGCCACTTTTTGTAGGCTTCCCATGAAGCTGCACCATCTTTATAAAGGTCAGCTTCATTAAAAACCTTACCTTCGAAACGACAGAAGTCGCGAAACTTGTCCAGATCGTCAAACACCTTGTCTACTGGGGGGAAGTTATTTGCCATTTTTATGTTACTCTCTTACTTTGAGTTGTTAGGATAGAAAATTGAACA
>Ga0102945_1000168_pt1 | contig 20747 bp, 19 predicted proteins | sample SalPonred_H2O_MG_FD_78207 | JGI IMG/M metagenome (GOLD analysis project Ga0102945, IMG submission 78207) | Salt pond water microbial communities from South San Francisco under conditions of wetland restoration - Salt Pond MetaG R2_restored_H2O_MG ...
TGCATTGATCCTGCTGATGGTAAAGTCAAAGTAGTAAATTTAAAGAAGAAGCTGTGGGAGCAAATCATTACTGCCGCAGAAGATTTAGGTGACCCAACAGACCCTGAAACAGGCTGGGATGTATGTTTCAAGCGCGTCAAGACTGGGCCTCTACCCTACAATGTAGAGTACCAACTACAAGTACTAAAGTGTAAAGCTCGACCTCTCGATGACGCTGAGCGCGCTGCCATTGCAGATCTTAAGTCTATGGACGAAGTAATGGCTCGTCCTACTCCTGATGCTCAGAAAGAGCTTCTTGACCGTGTTCGTGCTCCTTCACAAGAGCAAATGGACGAGAGCCTTGAGGAAGAGTTTAATATCGGATGATATTATTCACAGCAGACTGGCATATTAAACTAGGTCAAAAGAATGTGCTGCCTGCTTGGGCATTGAACAGGTATCATCTATTTTTTGAGCAAATTAAAGAAATAGAAAAAACCTGTTCGATGCACATAATAGGTGGAGACTTATTTGACCGATTGCCTACTATGGAAGAGCTAGAACTGTACTTTACGTTTATTCGTAAGGTACAGATCCCTACCATAATCTACGACGGTAATCACGAAGCTACTAAGAAAGCAAAAACTTTTTTCAGCCAATTAAAGCAGGTTACTAGAGATATAAACCCTTTAGTAAATATCATAGACATATCTTACGTTGATAAAGACTTAGGCTTCGGCATACTACCTTACACAGAACTCCATAAAAAAGGTAGTATAGATCACTTTGATAAAAGAAAACCTCTGTTTACTCATGTACGGGGAGAAATACCTCCGCATGTTAAACCTGAGATAGACCTAGACGACTTATCAGAGTTCCCAGTAGTTTTTGCAGGGGATTTACATTCCCACTCAAACACTCAAAGAAATATAGTTTACCCTGGCAGTCCAATGACTACTTCTTTTCATAGAAGTAAAGTCTCAACGGGGTATCTACTTATTGATGAAAAATCTTGGAATTGGTTATGGGAGGAGTTTACTCTTCCACAGTTAATTCGTAAAACAGTAGCCTCTACAGAAGAAATGGTTGAAACTGAGTATGATCATACAATCTATGAAATAGAGGGCGATATTCAAGAATTAGCATCAATTAAAAACTCAGACTTACTCGACAAGAAGGTAGTCAAACGAAATTCTGAAGCAACTCTTATTATGGAAAAAGATATGTCCATTGAAGAAGAGTTGTCAGAGTATCTAAACTACATACTTGGAATAAGTGAAGAAAAAATCTCTGGAATACTAGGCACATTTAATGATTACTCTCAAAAAGCTCAAATGGAATAACTGCTTCAGCTATGGAGCAGAGAATGAGATAAACTTAGATGACAGTACTCTTACTCAGATAATCGGAACAAACGGAATGGGCAAATCGTCCATTCCGTTGATTATCGAAGAAGCTCTATACAATAAAAACTCGAAAGGAATCAAAAAAGCTGATATACCTAATCGTTATGTAAATAACGGTTATGATATATACTTGTCTTTTCAAAAAGAGGATTCGTTATACGAGATCACTATTAATAGAAAAGTCAATATAAAAGTAAAACTAGAAGAAAATGGGGTAGATATCTCTAGCCACACGGCTACGAATACCTACAAAAGTATTCAAGAAATTCTAGGTATTGACTTTAAGACTTTCAGTCAATTAGTTTATCAAAACACTAATAGTAGTTTACAGTTTCTAACAGCTACAGATACCAACCGCAAAAAGTTTTTAATTGACTTACTGCATTTGGAAGAATATGTTCAGTTGTTCGAAGTTTTTAAGGAGGCTGCTAAAAATACAACAGCCAACTTAACTAGTATAGAATCAAAAATAGCAACTATCGAAAAGTGGCTTTCCGACAATAAATTGAGCGATACATCCATACTTCCACTGTTAGAAGTTGAAATTGACACGGAAGAAGATGAGAAAGAACTGCGTTCTCTTACAGTAGAAATTCAAAATATTTCGGAAAAAAATAAGAAAATTTCAGCAAATAATAAATTTATAGAAATATTGGCCGGTATTGACATAGATGAAGCCAATAAAATTAAAGCCACTGAAATACTTTCTTATGATGCCCTACAATCCGAGGCTGGTAGCCTCAAGGGAGCTGTAACAAGTTCTAAAGCAGCATTAACAAAGTTGGAATCTCTCGGACATAACTGTCCTACGTGTGAACAATCTATAGACGCTGATTTCAAGCAAGGACTAATTGACCTTGAAAAGGCAAGGGCTGCAGAAGCCTTAGAGAAGTTAAAAAATGAAATTAACCCAGAAATTGAAAGAATTAAAACTAACAATGCAGAATATGAGCGCAAAACAAGTATTGAGCAAGATTGGCAGAGGGTTTATAAATCTATTGACCGCAATCTTCCGAAGACTCAAGTGGATAGGGAAGAGCTTGATGGAAGGATTCTTGGAGTTCAGAGCCGTATATCAGATGCAAAAAACAAGCTGGCAGATATCTCAACAGAGAATGAAAGACGAACAAAAAGAAACACCAGAATCCAAGTAATACAAGAGCAAACTCAAGAGTTTGTAGATCAGCTAAATGAAGCAGAAGCTATGTTAACTACAGAGTCTACTCTAAACTCTAATTTAGAAATTCTAAAGAAAGCATTTAGCACAAACGGACTTCTTGCTTATAAGATAGAAAATCTTGTGAAAGAGTTAGAAGAGCTTGTAAACGCCTACTTAGGCGAGTTATCTGATGGTAGATTTACTTTAGAGTTTGTAGTGTCAAATGATAAACTAAATGTACAAGTAACAGATAATGGAAATATTATTGATATACTAGCTTTATCGAGCGGTGAGCTGGCAAGAGTTAATACTGCGACTCTTCTAGCTATTCGAAAGCTAATGAGTAGTATATCTAAGTCCAAACTTAACATACTATTCCTGGATGAAGTAATCAATGTACTAGACGATTCAGGCAGAGAAAAACTAGTAGAAGTATTGCTAGGAGAAGAAGAGCTAAATACTTATGTAGTAAGTCATGGCTGGACTCACCCTCTGCTAGAAAAGATAGAGATTGCTAAGAAAGGCAGTATAAGCGTACTAGAAAAATAATATGGTTGATTCAAGAGCAAAAGGTGCTCGTGGAGAGTATCTCGTCAGAGATATGCTTCGCGAGTATACAGGTCTTAAGTTTGAGAGAGTACCCGCTTCGGGAGCTCTCGAATACTTAAAAGGGGATTTATATGTCCCTAATGAAAAGAACAAGTTCTGCATAGAAGTAAAAAACTACTCAGACTCTCCTTTAACAGATAAAATGTTTACTGCAGAAAAAACAAACAATCTGATTAGGTGGTGGACTAAAGTAGAACTGCAAGCAGAGAATGGCGGACAAGAACCTATGCTATTCTTCAAGTATAATAGGTCTAAGATATTTGTTGTTACTCGAATTAAACCGGAGAAATGCTTAAAATATTTCTTTATTTCTTGGTTAAATTGTTATATAATAATAGCTGAAGAATGGTTAGAACAAGAAGAAATAGAATTTTTAGGAACATACTAGATGGCATTTAATTTTTCAGACAAAATAACAGGGTCAGGCAGAAACGCTACTCTCATAGTTGATGCTCTAAACTTAGCTTTCAGATGGAAGCATCAAGGAAGAACGGATTTCTGCGATGACTATGTTAGAACAGTTGAGTCTCTGGCAAGGTCTTACGATTGTAGTAATGTGATTATTACTGCGGATAAAGGCTCCTCGTCTTATCGTAAAGAGATTTCTCCTGAGTATAAGCAAAACCGAAAAGATAAGTACGCAGATCAAAGCGAAGAGGAAAAGCAAGCATTTCTAGACTTTTTTGAAGAGTACGAGAACTCTCTGGAAGCACTAGGAGACTTGTTTCCTGTTTTACGATATGATGGTGTTGAGGCAGACGACCTCGCAGCTCACTTAGTAAAAAATCGTAAGCGCTACGGGCTTGGAGATGTATGGCTTATTTCCAGTGACCGAGACTGGGATTTGCTTATTGATGAAAAAGTTGCTCGATTCTCCTACGTAACTAGAAAAGAAGTTACATTAGAGAATTGGCATGAACATTATGATGTAAGCAGAGAAGAATATATATCTCTTAAGTGCCTTACTGGAGATAAGGGAGATAACGTTGCAGGTATTCCAGGCATTGGACCCAAGCGCGCAGTAGACTTAATTCGTGAGTACGGGGATGCAATGGATATCTACAACTCTCTTCCTATAGACAGTAGATATAAACATATACAAGCATTGAATGATAGTGGAGAGCAATTACTAACAAACTATCAATTAATGGACTTATTAACATATTGCGATGATGCAATAGGGTCTGATAACGTATCAGATATAGAGCGGAAATTTGATTAATGAAGATTGATATAAATTATAGACGAGATAACTACTTATCTGAGTTTAGTATAAAAACTTTAGAAGATAGGTACATGGTAGACGGGGAGATCTCGCCACAAGATGCTTTTGCTCGCGCTGCTAAAACTTTTGCAGATGATGAAGCACACGCACAAAGACTCTATGACTACGCTAGTAAGTTGTGGTTTATGTTTTCTACACCTATTTTAAGTAATGGAGGAACAAGTCGTGGATTACCTATTAGTTGCTTTCTTAACTACGTGGACGACAGCAGAACTGGTATTACATCTCACTACACTGAAAATGCTTTTCTTTCGTCAGTAGGCGGGGGCATTGGCGGAAGCTGGGACGGGGTCAGGAGTGTAGGCTCGAAAACGAGCAATGGCTCCGAAAGTACGGGAGTGATACCATTTCTAAAAGTAGTAGATGCAGAAATGCTAGCGTTCTCTCAGGGGGTTACTCGACGCGGAAGCTATGCTGCCTATCTCGATATTGGACACCCAGAGATTGAAGAATTCTTGGATGTTCGTAAGCCTACAGGCGGAGATATTAACCGTAAGTCTATCAATCTACATCACGGCGTGGTGATTAGTGATAAATTTATGGAAATTATCGAAAATGCTACACGAATTGAAGGATTTGATGATTCGTGGGATTTGGTTGATCCGCACAGCAAACGTGTTATTAAAACAGTGTCAGCAAAAGCACTTTGGGTAAAGCTTATCCAAAATCGTGTTGAAACGGGAGAGCCTTACATTATGTTTGGCGACACTGTTCAAGATGCGTTACCAGAGTTCCAAAAAGAACTAGGCTTAAAAGCGCGTCAATCTAATCTTTGCTCTGAAATTACACTTGCAACAGATGAAGAGCGTACTGCCGTATGTTGCTTATCAAGTGTAAATTTGGAAGAATATGACGAATGGAAAGATAACGCCCAATTTATTCCAGACTTAGTAAGAATGCTAGACAATGTGCTAGATCATTTTATCGAGAAAGCACCTGATGAACTAGAAAAAGCAAAGTTTAGTGCTTTTAGAGAAAGAAGTATTGGCCTAGGCGCAATGGGCTTTCATGCGTACTTGCAACGACAAAACATTCCTTTTGAAAGTGCTCTTGCAAAGAGTGCTAACATGAGAATGTTTAAGTATATTAAATCGGAGGCAGAAAATGCTACTCGACTTCTTGCGAAAGAGCGTGGAGACTGTCCGGACGGAATTGGTTATGGTATTCGCAATGCTCATTTATTGGCTATCGCTCCTAATGCTTCTAGTAGTATCATTTGTGGTAATACTAGTCCTAGCATTGAGCCCTACCGCGCTAATGCGTTTACGCAGAAAACTAAAACAGGATCGTCACTACTCAAAAACGAATACCTAGAGCATCATCTAGATGAGATAGGAATGAATGATGAGGAAGTTTGGAAGAGTATTCTTACAAATGGAGGAAGTGTACAACATTTGGAGTTTCTAGATGACTACACGAAAGACGTGTTTAAGACTGCTGTAGAGATAGACCAGCGATGGGTAATTGATATGGCAGCAGATAGGCAAAAGTATATTTGTCAGAGTCAGTCTCTCAATGTATTCTTTCCTGGAAACGTGTCGAAGCAAGAGCTTCATGCAGTACACATGATGGCTTGGAAACAAAAAGTAAAGACTCTTTATTATTTGCGAAGTGAAGCAGTAAAGAGAGCTGAAAACGTCTCAGTTGAGGCACTAAGGCAGTATATATTCGATTCAATCGATGAGAACGCTTGTTTAGCGTGTGAGGGGTAGAATGAGCAATTTATTAGAAGAAAGAGAATACTACAAGCCTTTTAATTATCCGTGGGCTTTTGAGCACTATAAGTCTCAACAACATATGCACTGGCTGCCAGATGAGGTGAATTTGGCAGACGATCTAAAAGACTATCGCGAAAAGCTGTCTCCAGAGAATCGACGACTTGTAAATCAAATCTTTCGATTCTTTACTCAAGCAGATGTAGACGTATGTTGTGGCTATGCAAAGCACTATTTGCCTACATTTAAGCAGCCTGAAGTACGTATGATGCTGTCTGCATTTGCGGCAATGGAAGCCGTACATCAAGAAGCATACTCATTACTTCTCGAAACACTAGGATTCGATGAGTCTGAATATCAAAAGTTTTATGAACACAAAGAGATGTTAGATAAGCATGAGCATCTTTCAAACTTTGGTATGAGTACAAAAATGGACATAGCAAAGACTATGGCTATTTACTCAGGTTTTACAGAAGGAGTGCAACTCTTTAGTAGTTTTGCGATTCTTCTTAACTTTCCTCGTCACAACCTTATGAAAGGTATGGGTCAGATTGTTACTTGGTCAATTAGAGATGAAAGTCTTCACGTAGAAGGTATGAGCCAACTATTTCGTACTTTTATTCAAGAGAATCCAGAGCTATGGACGGATGAATTAAAGTATGAAATCTATTGCGCTGCAGAACGTACTGTAGAATTGGAAGATGCATTTATTGACCTTTGTTTTGAAGGTGCAGATGTACCCGATCTAACCCCGCAGGAGGTAAAAGATTATATTCGCTATATTGCAGATCGAAGGTTGCTAGGTCTAGGCATGAAAAAGATTTTTAATAGTGAAAAGAATCCTCTGGAGTGGTTGGATTATATGCTCAACGGGGTTGAACATACTAACTTCTTTGAGAACCGGGCTACTGAGTACTCTAGAGCGAGTACCACAGGAAACTGGCAAGATATATTTAAGTAATAAAAAGCCCTCCAAGTGAGGGCTTTTTATTGTCTTTATTATACTACGAATGAATCGTACCATGCTCCAGCTTGCTCAGTTACTTGCGCATCTGTTAAAGTTGTCTCAGTGCCTTCATCGTCTCTAGAGACCATTGGAACACTTGCATGAATAGTTAATTGACGAGATAGAAATTCTGCCCTAGATAGAGACGTAATAGTATCAGGAATATAATAATCTCTATCAGCTTCTGCTTCTACCAAGCCCACCATAGTATTATCAATAGGGGAAAGCCAGTACCCTCCATCCATAATAAAATCAGGGGCTTTTTTTCCATTCTTGCTTACTTTGTGTAACTTATACTCTACTAAAACCATTAGGTTCTCCTATTTAAAACGACCTGAACCATGTATCCAAATTACCATTACCCATCGCTCTCCGTATGTAATAGGAGACACTCTATGAAGCATATAACTAGGAAACATTGTTATAGATCCTTGCTCGTCAATACACTTTATTAGTGTACCATTATTTAATTCTAGTTCGCCCCCTGAGTATCCGTCTCTATTAGTTAAAGGAATAGAGACAGAAATTTTACGGCTAGATGCAGTTTCTGGGCCTATATCTACGTGCCAATCATAATGGCCATTTTCTTCGGCTTTGTACTGTAAGAGTTCGATTCCATGAATCATACCCAATAAATCAAACTTAAAATAGTTAGCATTTGCTTCTGCAACCGCTTTACCTATTCTATCAAATATCCAATGATTGGAAGTGTCCTCTAGTGCTATTTCAAACTTATTTACGGAACGAACAGAGGTGTCTAATTTACCATTATTTTCGAATCCTACAGTAGCTTTACTAGAATATAAAGTATCTGATAATGATATTATTTTTTTACATTCTTCCTCAGTAAAAGTCATAGCGGGGTTAAAGCCGGTATGAAAAGTTATTGGCCCTGGTGAGATAGAGTCACATTTAGATATCATATATCCGTTAGGTTGAGTAAATATTTTATTGCCCGAGCTAGCGGCTTCTTTTTTACTTCCTAACTGTTTTCTACCGTCAAACTTATGATCTTTATAAGGTCCGTTCTTATCTACATAGTGAAAAAATACTTGAACTTGCCAAACTCCTTTAAAGGGAGGCCTCCAATGAGGAAGTTCATTTCCTCGGTACATCACTAGATCGCCCGTATTTATAAGCAGAGGTAATCCTACTAAATCTTCCTCATCTTTTGCAAAGTATATAGGCCAAACACTAGTATTAGGCTCAAATCCCAGAGTCATTGTTCCTGAGATTTCACACGATGGGCGGTCTGAATGCCTTTCTAGCACTTCTCCCGGCCTGTAAATTCTTGCATAAGTATAAGCGGGGTCTAGGCTAACTCCCAACTGCTTCGATAAAGTTTCTGTCAATTCTTCTAATAGTTTATCAAATACAGGGTCGCCGTATACTGAGTCAGATAAAGGACATTGAGGATCTTTTTCTAGATTTCCGGCCCTGTGCAGTCCAAACATTCTGTCTGTTAAGTTTTTGCAAGTTTGTTCATCTATGACATTTGACAAGTATACATATCGATTTTTTTCAAAATAATCCGCAATTGCTGTCAATTTAGTCTTCCTTCTTTTCTAATTGTGCAACTTTCTTATCATACCCCAAGCCTGTGGTATGCTCGTGCTTAAAGCCCATGCGATCCATCTTAGCTTCATCAACTTTACAGTTGTCAATTAGGTTAGAGACAACATGATCTACGAAGTCATGCAAGCCATTCGTATCCCAACTCTCGGAAACAGCTTCTTCCGCTACGTATTCACGAATCATACGCTGAATCTTTCCAGGGTTCACACCAATCTGTTCCATATATTCTTGCTCGCCTTTTGTAATATTTCCGCTTTGGCGAACATCTCGAATACACTGAACTAGACTTCTCTTTAAGTGTGATTTAGATTCTTCTTTTTCTACGTCTTCTTCTGAAAAATCTGAAACTTTGCTTTTTAACTGCTCATATAATTCATTAAGAGCTAGTACATCTTTCATTGCGCCTTCAATATAGAGCGAACCTTCTGCCATGCCTTCTCGAAGTTGGGCAAGTTTTACTTTTCCTTCCACTTCATCCCAGTATTCTAAGTTTGGATCACTAAGTTTTTCTTCAAGTTTACGAATTTTTACTTCATTCTTTACTTGTCGCCATTTAGCTTCATTCAGTGCATTCTTTTTGCTTGTTACTTCTGCAGCAATTTGTCGCATATTCTTAAGAGGACTGTGGTAAGATAAATTAATATGCTTCCACGTCCACTCAGTATGACTACGATTCCATATATTTTGCAGCTCTTGAGTATTTTGAAGTGCGGTATCTACTAACTGAGAATTTTCAGCTAGACTTCTGCCTCCAAAGCTTTCTGTCTTTGCAAGGGTGCCTCGACCAAATACTGCTGCTACTGGTACCTTATATTCACTACCGTCCGTAAGTGTAATATCTTTGCGAATTTCTTCGAATATTGCTAATTCTTTTGTATCGTCTGACATTGTCCTACCTTTTATCTAGTGGATTTATTTTTGTTAGTGTTGTTATTATATAATATGACAACAAAAAAGTCAAGCAATATTTTTTCCTAGTTTTGCTGCCCTACTGGCTGTTTTAATGGAAGTAAAAGATCCCCTACGTCCGTGGCATTTGCATCAGAAGAAAAAGAAAACTTTTCTATAACATTTTGATGAGTGGGACTTAAAAATCCTCCATGAGAATAGCCACTATCTGTAGAAGAAGTTCCTGCATTATTTTTAACGTTGTTCGTTAAATCTCCTACATCAGTAGCATTTGCATCTGTTGCAAAAGGAAACTTTTGAATAACATTTGTGAGCGCTGGAAGGCTTCCACCTGCGAAATATCCGTTTTCACTAGAACTTTGACCGGCACCAACAGCAATGCCACTCAATAAATCTCCTACATCAGCAGCATTTGCATCTGTTGCAAAAGGAAACTTTTGAATAACATTTGATTTCCCTGGGGCATCCCCTCCACTATGATATCCATTTTCAGTAGAATTTTGACCTACTCCAGTCTCAACTAAATTGATCAAATTTCCTACGTCAGTAGCATTTGCATCTGCTGCAAAAGAAAACTTTTGAATAATATTGGTTCTCGGGGGAGAGAATCCTCCTGATGTGTACCCATATTCAAGAGAAGATTGCCCCGCTAAGTTTGTCATAGTAGTTGTTAAATCACCTACATCAGTAGCGTTTTCATCTGCTGCAAAAGGGAACTTTTCTATAACATTAAGGTATGCCGGCGTAGCTCCCCCTGCTACATAGCCATTAGTAGGAGAAGTTTGTCCCGAAGCTTGATGTTTTGCTGCTGTAAGATCTCCTACATCAGTAGCATTTGCATCTGTTGTATAAGAGTACTTTTGAATAACATTAGAAAGAACATAAGATGTTGGAGCACCTTCTTGGCCTGACGAAGAATACCCGAAGCTGCTACCTTGAAATGCATCTGCAACAACAGCAGCAGCAGGCTCAAAGTAACTTAAAGAACTCCATGCTGTGGAACCGTCTCCTACTTTAAACTTGCCCGTGTCAGTTTCGTAGGCAAATTCTCCTATTGCCAGCGTCGGATCTGCAGCTGTTAGGTCTGCTGCCAGTCCTCTCTTTAATTGTATTGTATTTGCCATAGTTTTTTCCTAGTTTTGTTGGCTTGTAGAATTTCTAACGGCGATTACAAGATTTCCTACATCAGTAGAGTTTCCGTCTGTTTCAAAAGAAAACTTTTGAATAACATTAGTATAAACATTAGGAGGTCCTTGTAAACCCCCGGCCACATATCCGCTAGAAGTTGAAGAAGTCGCTGACATCTGTTGATTAGTTGCAAGTAAATCTCCTACATCAGTAGAGTTTCCATCTGTTTCAAAAGAAAACTTTTGAATAACATTAATTCGAGCAGTAGCATCCGAGTTGTATCCACCAGATACATATCCATAAGTAGAAGAATTACTTCCTGCCTGGGAATTAACTAGTGCAGATAAAAGATCCCCTACATCAGTAGCATTTGCATCTGTTGCAAAAGAAAACTTTTGAATAACATTAACGGGGTTATTTGGAAAACTATATCCCCCAGATACATATCCACTTACAGGACTAGAATGACCTGCACTAGCCCTATAACCAGATAAAAGATCCCCTACATCAGTAGCATTTGCATCTGTTGCAAAAGGAAACTTTTCTATAACATTATAACCATTGGCAGGAGTGGGCACCGCGGTGCCGCCTGCAGAATAACCGTTTTCGGAAGAAGAATGCCCAGTACCGGTATCCTTAGCTGCCAGAAGATCTGCTATGTCAGTAGAGTTTGTATCTGTTGCAAAAGGAAACTTTTCTATAGTATTTTTGACGCCAGGGGTTGTTCCACCAGAGAGATATCCAGACTCAGTGGAAGATTGGCCTGTGCTTAACTGTATAGCAAGTATAGTATCTCCTACATCAGTAGCATTTGCATCTGAAGTAAAAGAATACTTTTGTATTGTATTACGTATAGTAGGTGACGTGCCTCCAGAAGCGTATCCGTAGTTTTCCCCTTGAAAACTCCAAGCTTCAGCGGCAGCGACTTCAAAATAACCTAGGGCACTCCAAGCGGTTGAGCCGTCTCCAACCTTAAACTTGCCTGTATCAGTTTCAACGCCTACTTGGCCAGCTACCAGCGTCGGATCTGCTGCAGTCCATTCAGCTGCTGTACCTCTTTTATGTTGTATTGTATTTGGCATAGTTTCCCCTAGTTTTGTGAGCCTGCTTGGCCATAGCCAGTCGCTAAAAGATCTGCAATATCCGTTGCATTTGCATCTGTTGCAAAAGGGAACTTTTGTATTGTATTAAGAAGGGACGCATTGACACCTCCTGCACCATACCCATCAGTAGTAGAACTAGAGGGGGCTCCACTATACTGAACGGCTTGAACTAAATCTCCAACATCCGTTGCATTTGCATCTGTTGCAAAAGGAAATTTATCTATAGTATTAGTCGCGCCAGGAGGACTACTAAAAGGTACGTCCATACCTCCGGCAGTATAACCATATTCTGTAGAATTAGGTGCAAAACTGTAAGATCTGGCCACTGTTAAATCACCTACATCAGTAGCATTTTCATCTGCTGCAAAAGGGAACTTTTGTATAATATTAGTATGAATATTAGAAGGGCTGGGAGCTATAGCAGGGTTAAATCCGCCTACTACATATGCGTACTCTGGAGCACTTATTCCACCGGATGCGTACCTCGCAGCAAGTAAATCTGCTATATCCGTACCATTCTCATCTGCTGCAAAAGAAAACTTTTCTATAACATTAAATACTGTAGGAGAAGCTCCTCCAGAGTGGTATCCATTTTCAGAAGAAGAAGAAGCTGCTGTCTCGTATTTGTCTACTGTAAGATCACCTACATCGGTAGCGTTTTCGTCTGCTGCAAAAGGAAACTTTTCTATAACATTTGTTTGAAGAGGAAGTCTTCCCCCCGCAGTATAGCCATGAGACGAAGACGTATTTCCTGAGATACTGAATTTGAGTTGTGTAAGGTCGCCTACATCAGTAGCATTTTCATCTGCTGTAAAGGAGTACTTTTGTATTGTATTCACCTTAGGAGTACCTCCAGAAGCATAACCAAAAGCACTTCCTTGAAAGCTATAAGCAGCAGCAGCAGCAGCTTCAAAATAACCTAAAGCACTCCAAGCTGTGGAACCGTCTCCCAGTTTTAATTTGCCAGTATCAGTTTCATAGCCGAACTCTCCCGCAGCCAGTGTAGGGTCTGCGGAAGTCCATTCTGCTGCTGTACCTCTTTTATGCTGTATGGTGTTCGCCATGATTTTTTCCTATACTTCTTCGTCTGCAGGATTCGTCCAATCGGGGTTGAGAGTAAATGCTCCATTTGCATATGTATACTTATTACCAGACCAATCGTCTGGAATTGTTACACCTTCGACCATTGTTGCGTTCTCGCTGTTGAGATCTGCGACAATAAAGTTAGGAGTTTCAATGTTTGTAGCAGTAAGCGATACCACTACATCATCCTCAAATACATACTTTGATAAATTAGTTGCTGTTTCAATAATTGTTTTCATTATACTACTGTCCCTCCATCAATTACGCTATTGCCGTCAAGTCCGTTTCCTCCGTCCTTTCCGATTAGTAATTTAGTTGTACTAATAGCAACTCCGGCAAACACTCTAGTTGTATCTGCAGTGACCGCTAAAGTACCGTCTTCTTGTATGAAGTATGCCTGGCCTGAAGTAAGCCCTGACTGAGCATCGTCAATCGACCCCGCAGTTTGAATTGTAGCTGTAGCAGCATCTGCATAAGCCCCATCTGCAATACCCGCATAGTTTTCTGCTGTAAGGTTTGTTGTTGTAACATCTCCTGCTTGAATTACAACAGCCTTACCGTCGTCGGTATCTGCATCATCAGCATAAAAAACTACTATTTTGTTTGAATTTGAATCAAAAACAGCCGACATACCTTCATAGATAGCGCCAGATTCAATTTCAAATTCAGTACCATAAGTAATACTATCTCCTGAAACTGTACCGACAATAGCCTTTCCACTAGTATCATAGTAAGTAGTAAGTATTTTATTTGTATTCGAATCAAAAGCTACGGCATTGAACGAGCTTGTGCCGGAATTATGAGTCACTGCGGAACCAAAAGATATACTCGTATCATCAACAGTACCTATTTTTGTAGTACCATTGAACGAACTACCGCCTTCTCTATATACTACAACTACTTTGTTTGAAATTGAATCAAAAGTTACCTTGCTCATACTTGTGGTTCCAGTACTAAATACTACTGGCGTACCAAAAGTAATACTTGTACCATCTACACTTCCTACTACCGCAGTTCCCTTGTCGGTATTTCCTGCATCTTTGTATACAAAGACTACTCTATTTGAGTTTGAGTCAAAAGTGCCGTTAGCCCACTCAATTGTACTTGTCTCAAATACTACTGGCGTACCAAAAGTAGCACTACTTCCTGAAACTGTACCTACGACCGCTGTGCCATAGTTAGAGTTACTACCATCTCTATAAGCGATTACTATTTTATTTGAGTTTGAATCAAAAACTACAGATGAATAAGTCATCGCACCGCCAGAGTCCGCAGTAATAGCACTTCCAAAAGATATGCTATTTCCTGAAACCGTACCTATAAGCACATCGAGGCTGGTACTAGCATTTCTATAAGATAGTACTACTTTATTTTCATTCGAATCAAATCCTATTCCAAAGAAATTTGTATTTACTGAAGCAGCTACTACTGGTGTACCAAAAGTAATATCTCCATTTGCTACAGTTCCTACTGCCACCGTTACATACCCAGAGTTAGCTACATCTGAATAAGCTACCACTACTTTATTTGAGTTAGAGTCAAAAGTACTTTTTACAACTTTTGCCTCACCCGTTGAAAAAGTTACTGGATTGGACTTTGTTTCACTCAAAGTAGTTGTTTCTTCAACAACACTGACAGTACCGTCACTATTTATAGCTACAGGGTCTCCATCAGAAATTGCTCCAGAAGCTGTTGCTTCAAATGAGCCTCCGCCACCAGATGCAGCATCAATAAATGTGTATGTTCCGTCACCATCTGCCGAAAGAACTTGCCCTGCCGTGCCATCAGTAATGCTGAGGTCAGTGAGCACAGAAGGTATAGTAGGAGTACCTGTAAGATCACTATAAGCACCACTAGTTGCTACAGTTGCTAGATCAGCACTATTTGCTTTTGTGGCAAGCGAAGTTGTTACCGTATTAGAGAAATTTGCATCATCACCTAAAGCTGCGGCCAGTTCGTTAAGAGTATCTAACGTGCCAGGAGCAGAAGCAACCAAATCATCTATAGCTGTAGTAATGTCTGCTGCGGTTGCATAAGATGTAGCATCTAAAGCATAGGAAAGACTACTCCATGCTGTGGAACCGTCTCCTATTTTTAATTTAAGAGTATCAGTTTCAAAGCCTAACTCACCTACTGCGAGAACGGGATTTGCGGAGGTCCAATTTGCCGCTGTATCCCTTCTTATTTGTATTCTATCCGCCATTTGCGTCTCCTCCTGTATATCCTGCTAATGCTGAATAAGTTGCAGTAGCTGTCCCAGCATCAATTGTTCTTAAAAATATGTTTACAGTTGCACCATCAACTCCAGTCGGCGTTGCGGAAGAGTTGATAACTCTGTCTAGATTATTTAATATATCAGCATTAAGAGCAAACCCCGCTTGAGACACTCCCAAATACTTTTGTTGTGAATAAAGTGCCATGATTATCTCTCAGTAAATATCCAGCCTCTGGAAGAGTTATAATAAACTAAAGTAAAAGCAGCTCCGTTTATGTCGATCGTCATATCCGCAGCCTCTCCATCAATTTTTTCACCGTTCCTATCAATTGTAATATTATTTGTTGCTGCAGTATTTGTTCCATCAATAAAAGCTATTTCATCACCCAGAATAGGACTTGCAGGGAGTGTCATTGTGAGAGCTGAAGAGCTACTATCAACTATGACTTTATCTCCTGCGCTAAGAGTGGCGTTTGTAGTTTTTTCTACAAAGCTAGAGCTGGAGCCTCCTCCAACTTGTATAACTGAAGCAGTACCGTCATCTTTTTTTATAAATAACTTACCATCATAAGTATTTATAGCTACTTCACCTAGTTCTAGTTGAGAAGTACTAGGAACGTTCCCCGAAACCGAAGAACGTTTTAATTTAATAGTTTGTGCAGCCATTAGGCCTCTCCTATAAAAATTGCGTATATACGCAGGAGGTTAATCTTTAAGAAAAAGTTCCACCATCAATAGTAGCAATCTCTACTGCTCCTGACGTCACTGAAAATTGTGTTGAGTCAAAAGAGGCAACACCTACACTTGAGGTAGTTGCAAGGCTATTTTCAATTGTTACTGCTCCTGCAGCATTTGTAATACTTACTCCATTTGAACCCGCAGTAAGAGTTGAGAGTTCCATATCACCATTTGATGTATTTCCTATTAAGAGTTGGCCGTCTGTAGGTGCAGAACCATCTACGGAAGTAATAGAACCCGCTAGATCTAGACTTCCAAAGGATACGTCTCCGGCATTACCAGAAAATACTTCTGAAGTATTTGTAGCATCAGAGATAAAAGTAAACTTGCTTGTTGAATCATCAAATCCAAAAAAGCCCACTTTAGCATTTGTACCATCATGCCAGTTAAACTCTATACCTCTATCTTTGTTATCATCAGATGCAGGTGCTGAATCTCCGCCAAGAGTGAAGATTGGGTCGTCAACAGTAACAGTTGTCGAGTTTACAGTTGTTGTAGTACCACTTACAGTAAGATTTCCAGTTACAGTAAGATTATTTCCTACTGTTACATTGTCAGGAAGTCCTACTTGAATTTGATTTGCAGTTACGGCAGTTTCAATCTCATTTGAAGTGCCTACAATAGAGACAGTTTCTCCATTGTTTATTGCATTTGCAGACCCCGTATCTCCATCAATAGTAAAGAAGATAGTGTTCCAAGATAACTGACCTGATCCATTTGTACCTAAGTATTGACCATTTGAGCCATCTGCTTGTGGCCAATTTTGACCGTCAAGAACAATACTTCCTGTAGTATCTGGAGTTATTTCAATATTTCCAGCTGAAGCAGATACTATAGAATTACCATTTACGTCCAGGTCTCCTCCGAGTTGGGGAGTTGTATCTTCTGATACATTTCCCAAACCCCCACTAGATACTGCAGCCCAAGAAAGTTGCCCAGCTCCATTGGTCTTTAAGTAATAGTCTGCTGTTCCATCTGCTTGAGGCCAGCTCTGCCCATCAAGAACAATACTACCTGTACCATTAGGAGTAATTGCAATATCTCCGTTTGAAGCAGATACTATAGAATTACCGTTTACATCTAGATCTCCTCCGAGTTGGGGAGTTGTATCCTCTGATAGATCCGAAACTACATTTGTCCAGGACAGTACACCAGATCCATTTGTTTTTAATACTTGGTCCGCACTGCCAGCACTAGTAGGTAAAGTAAGAGTATAAGTAGCTGCTGCACTGTGAGCAGGCCCCTGTACTGTTACTCCATGAGTATTAACTTCACAATTAAAGGTTAGTTTTCCAGAGCCTCTAGTTGCATTGCCTGCTAATATTACACCTCCAGTACCGTTAGGGTCTAGAGAGATATCCGCATTTGAAGTAGTTACAAGATCATTGCCATTTAAATCTAAGTCTCCACCCAACTGTGGAGTAGTATCTTCTAATATATTTGCTAACCTAGAAACCCAAGAAAGTTGCCCAGATCCATTAGTTTGAAGAACGTAATTTGCTGTTCCATCTGCTTGCGGCCAGCTCTGCGCGTCTAAAACAATACTACCCCCACCATTTGGGGTAATTAAAATATTTCCATTTAGATCTGTAGATGTAATTGAGTTTCCATTAAAAGTTAGATTATCAACATTTAACACGTCTAACTTACTATCTGAATCTACAATAAGAGCACTACTAGCAGTCACGGTGCCTGCAGTATGATCTAGTAAGTCTGTAAAAAACTTACCACCAATCGCATCGATATCCCCTGTAGAGCCTCCAGGACGGCCTATAAAGAGTTTATCGGAGCTACTCGAATAAGCTATTTCTCCGTTTTCAAGTGAAGTAGGCGCCGCGGTCGAAGTACTACGTTTAATTTTAATAAGTTGTGTCATTAGTTTTTCTCTTTAATAGCCTTAAAAGGCCCCTGCGTCTAGAGTATCTGAGTCTCCGCCCGCATCTCCTAATAGTATAGGTACCCATTCAAAAATTTGTGTAGAAGTTTCTCTATAAACATACAGTTGTTCAGTAGTAGTATTGTACCAAGTGTCCCCCTCATTTAAATTAGTAGTTGGAGTATCTGCTTGGCTAAAAGAATTATCTGCTAATTGTTTAATAGCATCTTCTAGATTATCTGCAGTAATATTTGCATACCCTGGAAAAGTTACTGCTGAAGCAGTAGTTGAACTGACTCCTACACTCGGGACGGCAGCTGTGTTAATAGTTAGTTCTGTAGTTGTACCTACTATTTCTAAAGATATTGCCATTATCGTGTGATTTCTCTGGTGATCGTTACCTGTCCTTGCAATAGACGAACAACAACTGAATCACTGCCTTGATAAATCTCTAAATCATAGTAATAAATGCCGGCAGAAATATCTTTACTTACCGCATTAGACATTTCCATTCTAATTTTACCGTCTGTAGGACTAGGAATGCTGCAAACAAAAGACCCCGCTATAGTGGGAGCATCTTTTGTTTTTCTAAGCTGAGAGCGAGCGGAGTACCCCGTAAGATTTTTTACTACAGAATCTTCTTTCATAATCATTTCTAAAGCAAAGTCCGTGCCTTGGTCTAGATTAAAATTATAGGTAGCTGCACTCATTTGAAATTCTCCATGGTGAAATTATAGCAAACCAAACATTTTAAGTCAAGAAATATTTTTGGTTAGGTATAGATGACTTTTTAATTAGATTCTAGATCTATTATACGTGATTCTAAGGCTTCTATTTTTACTTGCTGTTCTTGTATAGCTTTTACTAGTACCGCACATAAGGCATCTAATTTTAAAGACTGAATTTGATTTGCGGCATCTTTCTCTCCCTCAACTGCGCTAGGAATAACTTGAGCAAGTTCATGGGCTATAAAACCTTCTCTATTTACTCCGTCAGCTGTCCAGCTAAAATTAGAGTTATTAGCATAAGTATATGTAACAGGCCTAATTTGATTGATTCTAGAAATAGCTTCCTGAGTCTGAGTTTGAATATTATCTTTTATTCTATAATCTGAAGAAACCGAAATATTACCAACATTTGTAGTATCCACCCATAATTGAGCTGCAGACCCCGTCCACCAAAAATTGAAGCTATTACCTGTACTAGTACCATTTGTTCCTTGTCGCCCTTTTATTCCTTTAGAAGCAACAGTATCGTTCACAGTTAAAGTTCCATTAAAAAACCCATTTCCTGCAGTAGTTACATTAAATTTCTCAGAACTATTAGACCAACCTCTAGTGATATAACTAGAGTCGCAAAAAGTTATAAAAGCATCACTTGCAGTACCCCAAATAGACCCCGTATCTTTAGCAAAACCTCCGGCGGTTCCGTATCTTGCTACTCCTGCAAAACCGAAAGAGCCAGTATTAGTTCCTGTATACTCCGAAAATATTGTTGCACACGCTCCAGTATGAGTAGATCCAAATCTAGCAGTTGTATCGTACCCTGTACCTTGGATAGTAACTCCAGAGCTAGCTAATTGGAACGTATGGCTAGACTCTGAAAAAGTAGTGTTAGAGTTAAGTGCTGATAAATTGACTGTACCTGTAGTTATGTTACCGCCATCAATAGTAGTAATTGTAGAGCCGTCTAACTGAAAATCTCCTGAGCTAAACGTCACTAAGCCTTCAAAGTTATGCCCAAGTTCAGGAGAATCGAACTCTAGTTCTCCGTTGGAACTAGTTCCTATTGTATCGGTCGAGCTAGATTGAACAACTCTGTAACGTGAATAATAATATTTTCCATTTGCACCTGCTCCCATTTCTGGGGGACTTTGTTGCCACCCAGAACGCATTCCAACGATATTACCGGTTGACCAGTAGTAATAAACTGACCCATCGTCTGGACCTGAGGGAGCACTTGTAGTTGCAGTATTATAGTAAACATAGCCTTCCGCAGTTCTTACCCCATCAGCACCATCTGTGCCATCTGTGCCATTAGTACCATTAATACCATCTGCACCATCTGCACCATCTGCACCATCTGCGCCTTCAAAAGAGGGAGTAATACTTATGTTAAACTTAGGATTGTATTGAGTACCATCACTAGAAGTTACATATATGGATAACTCATATTGTGTAGCTTGAGTAAGATTTCCTGCAAAAGCCCCTAAAGTAGCTCCCACACTTCCAGAGCCTGTAATTGTTGGCTCTGTTAAAGTATCCCCCGAAACTTTAGTAATATTTAAATTATATCTACCGTTAGTTCCCGGATACGATGTTGTTTGAGTATTACTATTTAGTACTAGCTCTGTTGTTCCATCGAATATATTTAAGTTTCCACCACTTCCAGTCCAAGTTTCTATGCCAGTATTTGTTACAGGAACTGTATGTGATTGATTGCTGTAAAAAGTTGTAATTGCATCTACACCATCGCCTCCAGCTACTCCGTCTGCTCCGTCTGCTCCGTCTGCTCCGTCTGCTCCGTCGGTACCAGGCTGTATTGCTCCCATAGTAATATGGTCTCTAGCAAGTATACTGGAGCTAGTGCTGCCTTCTCTAATTTCAACTTCAATTTCGTCGGGCATACTAGAAATATTAGACTGAGGCGTATATGTGTAAGTATTGCTTGTTGTATGCTGAACAGAGCTATTGTTCAAAAAGAACTTATAATATACCGTTCCGCTGGTATTATTTGCAGATGCAGTGATAGTTGTATTAGAGGGGCTAGGAGAGGATCCTGCTGCAGAATATGTAAATATATTAGTTCCTGCAGTTAAATCTACAGATCTTGCGTCTGTTCCTGCAGATCCATCTGCACCATCGGCTCCCGCAACTCCATCTACGCCAGCGCTTGATTTACTAAAAGTTTGCTTTTGAGTTCCTGTTACAAGATTTTCTATGTTCAAGGTATAAGTAATAA
>Ga0102945_1000170_pt1 | contig 20695 bp, 22 predicted proteins | sample SalPonred_H2O_MG_FD_78207 | JGI IMG/M metagenome (GOLD analysis project Ga0102945, IMG submission 78207) | Salt pond water microbial communities from South San Francisco under conditions of wetland restoration - Salt Pond MetaG R2_restored_H2O_MG ...
CTCGCGGTACTTCAGTGACCCGTTCATACCGTTGGCCATTACCTGCGTGTAGGCGATGGTGTTGGCGTAGGTGCTGGCTGCGTGTCGGGCCAGGGCCGGCAGGTGAGGGAGTGTGACCTCCTGGAGAACCGGGTCAACATCTGCGGGATAGTGATCAAGCCAGGGGCGCTGGGGCATCTCTACTCTTTCCAGGTAGGGCATCGCCCACGATCACGTCGGCGATGAAGTGTTCGGCTCATCATAGCCACCTCAGGTGTCTTGCCACCAGACCAGAGGAGCAGTCTCCTCGGTTAGCCGAGGAGTTCAGAAATGAGTTTTTCTATCCGCTGACGAATATCGTTGCGAATGATTCGGACAGCATCGGCGTCCTGGCCCGCGGGGTCCGCAAGCTCCCAGTCCTCATAGCGCTTACCGGGATAAAACTTGCACGCATCCCCACACCCCATGGTGATGACCACGTCGCTGGCTTGGACTTGCTCATCCGTGAGGGTTTTTGGTTCATTCCGACTAATGTCGATGCCCTCCTCCAGCATGACCTCGGCCGCAACCGGGTTGATCTGGTCTTTCGGAGCGCTTCCCGAGCTCATCACCTCAATACGGTCCCCCGCCAGGTGTTGGAGATATCCCGCAGCCATCTGGGACCGACCGGCGTTATGGACACACACAAACAACACGGTGGGCTTCTCAGCCATCAGACTTCTCCTTCGATGCGGCGATGACAGGGATAACAAGAGCAAGGGCCACCGCTATTCCCACGAGTTGCGCCGCCATAAAGCCCAATCCCGACAGGGGGGAGATTCCCGTGAAAGAGTCCGTGAACATTCGCCCCAGCGTCACAGCAGGGTTCGCGAACGACGTGGAAGACGTGAAGACATACCCGGCCCCAATCCAGGCGGGGACCACCAGAGGAATAACTAACGCGCTCCCTCTCTGCACAAGAAGCAGAATTATGGCGATGAGGCCGGCGGTAGCAACAATCTCGCCCACAAAAGTCCCCGTGGTGAGTCGATCATTGCCGGAGATCTCCAACACCGCCCGACCAAACATCACGTGGGCTAGTGCAACACCTCCCACTCCGCCGAGGAGCTGCGAGATGACATAGACCGCAGCCTCACCACCTGAGATCTCTCGACGCAGCAGAATCGCAAGCGACACAGCGGGGTTGATATGCGCTCCCGAGATCGGCATCAGCACGGCAATTAACACACCGAGCCCCAGGACAGTGGCCAGCTGGTTGAGGAGCAAGCTGACCCCAACATCGGAGGTGAGGGTTTCTGCCATGATGCCCGAACCAATGACGATGGCGACGAGGAGCGCAGTGCCGAAGAGCTCAGCTACGGCGCGACCAACTAACGACATGTCACCCTCTTTCCCGTGTTCATTATTCGCGAAGCGGGGGGAGAAACACTCGCCACCGAGCCTTGTTCACCGAGTGTTTACCGGGCAATCCGTTGGTGCAGATGGCGTGGGCACCTTCTAGGTACCTGAGGGCTCGTAACGGCCATCCGGACTCACGGTGGGGAGCTGGAATTCAGTGCTTTCGAGCAGCTCAACGAACGCGGGGTTCCTTTCCGCCAAGCGCTCCGGGTCACAGAGCGCCCACTCCTGGGATATTTCCTCGCAACGCTGCTCTTGGAGGCCCATGTTGCTGGTGATGGCCCAATAGAAGTACTCGGTCGCCTGGCATCGCGCGTCGCAGGATGGGTCATCGTAGAAATAGTCGCCCGTGTCCTGCGCCTCCTCCAGTGCCCTGACTAATCCCGTATCGCCGCTCTCACCAAGCTGATCGGGAAAAGCGAGAGAAAATCCCCACTGGGTGACCAAGTGCAGGACTTCTTCCAGGGAGGCGTCAAAGCCGTAGGGTGTGTTGGTCTCTTCTTGCATCATGGTGATGAGCTCATACGGCCTGGCAACTCCGTAACCATCCCGATCATCAAAGCCCTCGTATTCCGCGAAGGTGTCGAAAACCGCCGCCACCGCGTTGCTTTCTTGCAGGGCAAAGACCACCCGAGGGTTGTCGGCGACACCGTCCGCGTCATTGTCCAAATAGTCCGCCAGCACACTTCTCACGTGGAGAATCGTAGTTTCGGACACCCCCGACGTCGCCACCACAGGGATCCCAAAAACGGAAGTGAACGTCGTGAACCCCGCCTCTTCCAGGGGTCCAAAATCTTCCGGCACGTCGGTGATCTGTTCCGAATTCGGCGAAACGGTGTATTCGGCGGGAACGTCAGCAAAGTCGATGCTTTGGCACCCCGCCAGGACACTAAGGGTGATGACGGCGAGAGCGCTCGATCGAAAATTCACGTAGTCAGGTTAGCGCCCACTTCGTCACCGGAGGGACAGGCCTCAGCTCACCGGGTCTCCATCACTATGCTGTGTGCATGTCCTGGTTTCTCGTGATGGCAGCTATCGGTGCGTATCTCGCCGACGGGGGCTTCCGACAATCGGAAGCAAAACCCTTCATCTATCTCGTGAAGCGGGCCGAACTGATGTGGAAGGGCAACGCCCACCGGATGCTGGGTATCTCCGGTGTGATCATTACCGTCCTTGGGATCATCTTCCACTTCACCCGCGGATAATCAGCCGCCGGCAATTAGTGCCGATGGGTGCTGAAGCGCCTATCTAGGGAAGCGAAAGGGTCAGCTGCGCGTGCCGCAGGTCGTATTCCCTGGTTCCCATCTCGTTAGGGGCAACCGCAACCACCACGGTGTAGGTCCCATCAGGGTGGGCAACACCCGTCGGGTCAAGATACGACTCAGTGTCTGGCGAGATGCTCACACCACTGGTGGACCACTTAAGACCATCGGGGGACGTCGCAACAAAAAATCCCTGGGGGCTCTCGGGAAGGGTCTCGGGTGATGAAGCCATAATCGCCACCCAACCACCCGCAGTCGCCTCGAGAACTTCAAAATCGACATAGCCCCCGGTAAGGCGGAACCCGTCATCTTCTTCGAAGGTGACGCCTGTGTCATCAATCGATGTCGCAGACACGATTCGCTCTTGCGCTCGTCCTTCACCAGAAACCACCCAATAGAGCCTCACCCGGCCATCCGGCAGGGTGACTGCATCGGGAACACCCCAACCAACTTGGCCCTCCTCCGAGTAGCCAAGCGAGCGTGAATCACTCACAGAAGTCCCATCATCAGAAACTCGACCGGTGTAGATCTCCTTGAACCCGGTCTCCGGGTTCATCTCGACCCAATATCCGCGTCGATCTCCGGAACCCGTGGTGACCACCGTGAGATCAGACATACGCTGCAAAACAGCGGAGGTTTCGCAGTCAAAGCTGGTGCTGCACTCTGCAACAACCAGTCCACCTGCTGTGATGGACGAATAAAACAGTCGATACGTGTTTTCATCAACCACCTCCAGGTGAGGGCTCACTCCTTCGGCAGAGAGGCGAGAAAACTCGCCGAGCGCCGAGTTTTCGACAGCCGCCGGCCCGGAATCCTGAGGTTCGTCCATGGGCTGGGGCGAGGGCGCCTGAGGTTGCTCGGGGACAGGAGGGGTTGGCGGAGGCGGCGGTTCGGAACAAGCGCTCACGCCCAGAGAGGCGAGGATGACCGCAGTGATGGCAACTTTTCGAAAGGGGGCTAAGCCGATGCTCATAGAAAAATATTTTCACGAATATTTCTCGGGCACAAAATAAGGTCGCCAGCCCGAGCGCAGTTACCCACCACTAACTGCCGGCTCTCGGGATAAATCTGACTGCTCACAACACCTTCCCCAAAGGTAAGGAGCGAGCCAAGGACACTCCAGCTGTCAGTGCGCTCCGACGTTTTTGTGGCGCTTTGCGATTTGCCAAACCGGGGTTTATAGTTTTCACAACTTTAGTAATCGATCGATCGATCACCCGATGGAACGATCGCTACTAGAGGCTCCGCAGACAGAGCAGTCAGCGGGAGATTCCCACAGACGACTGCTCTGCCTGCACTTCCCCACAAGGAAGCAATCACACGGAGGAGAGAAATGGAAAACCGTCTAGGAAAGCTGAGCAAGAAAACTCTAGTGAGTGCTCTTGCTCTCGCAGGCGCTTCGGTCATGGTTTTGACCGGCTGCGCAGGATCAAACACCGTGGCGTCAGGCGAACTTGCTTGTGCCTCCAGCGGTGAGTACCCGCCCTTTAGCTACCGCGACACCGACAACAACCTCGTCGGCTTCGACATCGAGGTCTGTGAGGCAATTGCCGACGAGATGGGACTCGAAGCTGCACCCGTTACCGGTGCCTTCAACACCCTGATTGCCGGTCTGACCAGCGGTCGCTTCGACACCATCATCGGTTCAATGACCGCTACTGATGAGCGTAAAGAGCAGGTCGACTTCACGAGGAACTACTACGAGAACGGCGCCGTGTTGTTCGTCAACAATGACTCCGCCCTCACCGGTCCTGACGACCTGAGTGACGCCGTCGTCGGCGTTGCACTGGGAACCTGGTTCGAAGGCCTCGCCAGCGAACTCGATGGCGTGGCAGAGGTTCGCACGTACCAGGCCGACATCGACGCCCTCAACGACGTGTCGAATGGACGCATTGACGCCGCGATCACGGTTCGTCTGGGTGGCTTCTACGCCGCCAACGAGTCGGGTCTCGACATCAAAGCCGTCGGTGGCGACATTGCCGCTGACAGCGCAGCAATTGCTGTTGCTAAGGACAACCCTGAGCTCTACGAAGAGATCAGTGCTGCTCTTGACACCATTCTGTCCAATGGTGTGTATGCCGAAATCTCCAATAGTTACTTCGGCCAAGACATCAGCAAGTAGCTAACCTGAGTGTGTGGTCGCCGCACGGCGGCCACACACCATGGTTCTGGGACAAAGGAGACCGCCGTGGAGTTTATTGACGCATTCATTCGAAGCGCCCCCATCTTCGGGCAAGGTCTTCTCATCACTCTCGCCCTAACCGGACTAACCATTGTTTTTTCCGTCATTCTCGGGCTGATTATTTTGGGCCTCAAAGTGTCGCGGTTCACACCTCTCAACTGGTTTGCCAACACGTATCTGGCTATCGTGCGCGGGATGCCGCTCATCGCGCTGCTGTTCGTCATCTACTTCGGAATCGTCAACATCATTCGCGTGGATGCCTTCACCGCTGCGACCATCGGGCTGAGCATTCACACCTCGGCCTACATGGCCGAAATCTTCCGCTCGGGTTTGTCTTCGGTCCCCAAGGGCCAAACCGAGGCGGCTCGATCGCTGGGAATGTCCCGCGTGCAGACGCTAAGAAAGGTCATCAGCCCGCAAGCGCTGCGTGTGGTCGTCCCTGCACTGGCTAACCAGGCCATTCTTTCGCTCAAGGACAGCTCCGTTGCCGCCTTCATCACGGTCGAAGAGCTCTTCCTCACCGCCCAACGTCTCTCCGCCGCCTCGTTCCAACCTCTCACCTTTTACACGATTGTGAGTATCTACTACCTGGCCGTCGTCGGGATCATGACTCTTATCGCACAACGCGTCGAGCGCTACTACGGAAAGCGAGGCTAAGGATGACAACCCCTCGCGTCCGCATCACACAGGCCGTCAAATCCTTCGGACCCACGATGGTTCTTGACTCCATCGATTTCTCGGTCCAGCCCGGCGAAGTCTCAGTATTGGTGGGCCCCTCCGGGGCCGGCAAGTCCACTCTGTTGCGCTGCATCAACGGCCTGGAGCGGCTAAATTCTGGCACCGTCGAGATTGACGGTGAAGTGCTCGAATATAAGGAAAAAGCTCTCAACCAGATGCGCGAGCACGTGGGAATGGTCTTCCAGCAGTTCAATCTCTTCCCCCACCTCACGGCTCTCGAGAATGTTGCCTTAGCGCCACAAATGGTCTCGGGGCTGGAATCAACTGCAGCCCGAGAGCGAGGGGTGACCATCCTGGAGCGCGTGGGTCTCGGGGACAAGATCGACAGCTACCCGAGCGCACTCTCCGGAGGCCAACAACAGCGCGTGGCCATCGCTCGAGCCCTCGCGATGGAACCCAAGCTGATGCTTTTTGACGAGCCCACCTCCGCTCTAGACCCGGAGCTCGTCGGCGAGGTACTGCAGGTGATGCGGCAGCTGGCTGACGAGGGAATGACCATGGTCATCGTCACCCACGAAATGCGCTTTGCCCGACAGGTTGCTGACACGGTCACACTCCTCGCCGATGGCGGCATTGCCGAAGCCGGGCCGCCCGCCGAGGTGCTGGATAACCCGCAAACCGAACGCGCACAAGCTTTCCTCCACCAAATCAACGAGCATTGACCGAGGAGCCCCCGATGACGACCGATGACAACACCAGTGTTCAAGCCCTTGTGAGCTATGAACGCAACGACTCTCTTGCGCGCATCACCCTCAACCGGCCCGAACGTCTTAATGCACTCTCCCCTGCTCTCGCTGCAGACCTGCTGGCCGCCCTCGATCGGGCTCTCACCGAGCAGGCTCGAGTGGTGGTGCTCGCTGGGGCCGGCCGTGCTTTTTGCGCGGGGCATGACCTCAAAGAACCAGACCCCCTACCCGGTTCACCAGAATCCGAAGCTCACCTGCACACGCTTCAAGCCATTACCGAACGGCTCGTCACGCCGAGCGTCACCAGCATTGCCCTGATCCACGGATATGTCCTCGGGGCAGGGGCTGAGCTCGCGCTCGCCTGCGATGCGATTATTGCCGGTGATTCCGCGCACATCGCCTTCCCGGAGGTGTCCGTAGGACTCTCTGTCACCGGTGGGGGCTCCTACTTCCTTCCCGCCAGCGTGGGACTCCACCGGGCGAAACAGTTGATGATGTTCGGCGACACGCTCGATGCGCTCACCGCCCGCGAGTGGGGCTTGGTCACCCAGGTGGTAACCGATGACGCTCTGGCAGAAGCGGGCCAAGGAATGGTGGATCGCGTGTTGGCGCTACCCCAGGAGTCTTTGGGTTTGGCCAAGAGTGCCCTCACCGCCGCTCTGGAGCGAGGGCTCTCCGAGACCATGAACCTCGAAGTCGAGAATGCTCGCCACACGCTGCAATCACCAGAACTGCGGGCCGCACGAGAAAGCTATTGGGGCGGTCGTGACTAATGGCACCACGCTTCCTCGGCCTGCACTAGCCAGAAAAACTCTCGCGCTTGAGGAAGGCATCACCTCCCTCGATGGCCTGATTCGCCGCGCTGCCAAGCTGTGGCCCAGCAAAGTAGCCTGGCGAATTGAACTCAGCGACGACCAACTTACGTTTGAGGACATCGATAATCGCTCCTTTGCGCTGGGAGCAGAGATCATGACCCAGACGGGAGCAAGGCTCGGAGATGCAGTCGCAGTCATGGCGCAAAACACACTGGACTTCCCGCTCACCTGGCTTGCGCTCACCAGGCGAGGGATAACCATGATTCCGCTGAATCCTCGCTACGGCGTAAGGGACGTGGCGCATGTGCTCGCGCTTGGGCGACCGGTGGCCGTCCTCGTTGCCGACTCCCTCACCGACCGAGCCTACGAGCTCATCCCGGCGAGCAAGGTTCCCCTCGTTGAGCTTGGGCCGCTAGTGGCAGGGACAGTGGGTGCCCCTCGCCCAGCGCCACCGAGCAGAGACGAGGTCGCCACCATGGCCGCCAATCTCCAGTTCACCTCTGGTACCACAGGTAAACCAAAAGCGTGTGTGCTCGGCCACGATTACTGGTTAGGCATCAGTCAGACCCTGGTCGAAGATTTCCCGCATTTAGGCCCCGACGATGTGATGCTCACGGCGCAGCCCTTCTATTACCTGGATCCGCAATGGAATGTGAGCGCGGCACTCTATGGCGGATGTGAACTTGTCCTGCTCGATGGTTTTCATCCCAGCACTTTCTGGGAGCGGGTTCGTCACTACGGGGTGACCTACTTTTACTGCCTAGGGCTCATGCCTACCCTGTTGCTGAAAATGCCAGCGGATCCCGAAGACCGCAATCACCGCGTCCGAGTCATCGAGGCCTCGGCAATCCCACCAAGCCTTCACCAGGGCCTCGAGGATCGGTGGGGGGTTCCGTGGCTGGAGGCTTTCGGAATGACCGAGACGGGTGCCGATATTTATGTGCCACCCGAGATGGGCCCGGAACTTGTCGGCAGCGGTTGTCTGGGTATTCCCCGACCCCACCGGGATGCACTCGTCGTGGATGAAAATGGCGCCCTCTGTCCTCCTGGAGCCCTGGGAGAGCTCTATCTGGCAGGTCCGGGAATGATGCAGGGCTATTTCCGCAACGAAGAAGCGACCGACAAGGCTTTCCGCGATGGCTGGTTCGCTACCGGGGATCTCGTCGAGCGGGACGAAGCCGGTCGGCTCTATCACCGCGGGCGCTCCAAAGACATGATTCGCCGCAGCGGTGAAAACATCGCGGCAGTCGAGGTTGAAGACACCCTCAGTAGTTACGACGCGGTGGCTTCTGTCGCTGTCGTGGGTGTTGCGGATGACCTTCGAGGCGAGGAAGCCTTCGCTGTGGTGGTGCCGCGGGACCCGGCAATCGTGAAGGACATCTCACAACAGCAACCACTTGTCGACTCTCTGCGCGCGCAGTGCGAGAAGGACTTAGCTGGCTTCAAAGTGCCGCGCTATTGGGCCTTCGTTGAGTCCCTGCCTCGATCGGCATCGGAGCGGTTGTTGAAAAACCAACTCGATGTCTCGGGACTGCTCACAGGGGCGTTTGATACCTCGGCCACTCACACAAGCACACAGTAATCTGAGGAGCGTTATGAACATCGGTCTCTGGAGCACGCCATGGGCGTGACTACCGCTCCCGTCATTAACGGCACCCACGAGCGAATTCTCCACTGTGCCCTGGAGCTGTTCGCGGAACGTGGCTTCCACGGCACGGGAATCAGAGACATTGCCGCCCGAGCAGAGATTTCGACCGCCAACCTTTACCACTACGGCAGCAAAGAACAACTGCTGTCGCAGATTATGACGTCCTCGCTTACTCGCCTACTCACCGCTGCCGACATCATCCGCGCGCGAGTCAAGGATCCCGACGAGCGACTGGACGCCCTGGTGCGATTGCACGTGATTACGCACGCTCTCAGCCCGCAGGCCTCCAACGTCGTAGATGACCAGGTGGGCGCACTGGATGACACCTCGCGCGACGAAGTAATTGCCCTTCGCGACCGGTATGAATCCTTTTATGCAGACGTCGTCGAGCAAGGTGTGGCGACAGGCGCATACACCGTTCCGGATGTCTCTGCGGCTCGGCTGGGTATTTTGGAAATGTGCTCCGGTGTCGCGCGGTGGTTCTCTCCGACAGGTCGCTTTAGCGCGCTGGAGGTGGCGGACATCCATGTGAAACTGGTGCGCTCTCTGCTGCAAGCGGCGCCGAGCGCGGTGCCGGGGACGCCGAACTGGCTTATCGACACCATCAACGATATTTGGGCTCTCGCTGTGAGCGCACCGGAGGAAGCATGAGAGTCGCGATAGTCACCGGAGCCGGCGGAGGGATCGGTCGTGCCACCGCTCTACGCCTCGCCGGGGAGGGTTACGCCATCGCAGCTGTCGATATGAATCTCGAGGCGGCAGCGCAGACGGCCTCGCTCGTCACTTCCACCGATAGCCCCGGACAGGGTTTTGAACTGGATGTCACCCAGGAGGAGGCCGTCAACCAGGTGGTTGAGGAGATCTCGGCCACACTCGGCACACCCGCCGTCCTGGTTAACAACGCAGGGGTCTTGCGCGACAATTCGCTGCGCAACATGAGCGCAAGCGACTGGTCCACGGTGATGGACGTGCACCTCACGGGGGCTTTTCTAATGTCGCGCGCCCTGCAGGCGCCGATGGTCTCGGCTGGTTTTGGACGCATCATCAATATCTCCAGCACGTCGGCCACCGGCAACAAAGGCCAAGCCAATTACTCCGCAGCGAAAGCTGGGATTCAAGGGTTCACCAAGACCCTGGCGATGGAACTCGGAAAATTCGGGATCACCGTCAATGCCGTTGCCCCAGGCTTCATCGAAACAGCGATGACGCGCGCAACCGCGGAGCGAGTGGGGATGCCCTTCGACGATTTTGTTGCTGCCGCGGCTGCACATACTGCGGTCGGACGCACCGGGACACCGGACGACGTTGCTCACGCCATCGCCTTTTTTGCATCGCCGACGTCCTCGTTTGTGACCGGACAGGTGCTCTACGTCGCGGGAACCCCCCATGTGTAGACACCGCGGTGACACCCGCCCCAACATTTCTCTGAGATTGTTCCGAGCCTCGCGATGATGCACGACCTGGTGGTCACCGGTGGCCCTGTCGCCACGATGGACGAGAGCCTCCCCCAGGCCGACTGGGTCGCCATTACTCACGGTGTGGTCACCGCTGTGGGTGTGGGAGAACCACCCGCTGCGCGGGAGGTACTGAACGTGGATGGCGGATTGATCCTGCCGGGCTTCAATGACGCCCACTGTCACACCATGTGGTTTGGCCTCTCGTTGGCCGAAGTGGATTGCAAGTCCCAGGGAACATTGGATGCCGTCTATGAAGCCCTGGTCGAGCGCGCGCGGGAGGTAGGGCCTGGGGCCTGGGTACTGGCGACGGGATACAACCAAGAGGCCTTTGACGGGCACTACCCCGACATCCAGATTCTCGACCGGTTACTGCCAGAGAACCCCCTCTTCCTGCGGCACACCTCCGGTCATGCGTGCATCGTGAACACCGCTGCACTGAAGATTGCGGGCTTATCCGGCGACACCGCACCGGATATCCCGGGCGGCGTCATCGTGAGGGACGCCCACGGCACACCCACCGGTGTGCTGGAAGAGCGCGCGCAAAGCGTCATTCAGGAATTACTACTGCCAAAGTCTCAGTCCGAGATGGTCGCAGCACTGGACCGCGCGACTGCCGTCTATGCGACAGAAGGCATCACCAGCTTCACGGAAACCGGTATTGCGGGCGGTTGGATTGGTCACAGCCCGCTGGAGTTCTCCGCCTACCAAACTGCCCGGGAAGCTGGGGTACTGCGCGCACGAGCTCAATTGATGCCCGTCTCCGATGTGCTGCATCCGATCAGCGGGCACACGGAGGACCCTCATCGACGGGGCCTCGATACCGGAATTCGCACTGGCTTAGGCGATGACTTCCTCTCACTCGGTGGTATCAAGATTTTCCTGGACGGGTCCATGCTCGCCTGGACCGGCGCCATGTCCGAGCCTTTTGCCGCGGGGCCAGCCGACAACTATGGATACTTCCAAGCAGAGATCTCCAACTTGCGCGAGACCATGCTCGAGGCCTGTGCCTCAGGGTGGTCGATTGGTGCCCACGCGATTGGCGATCGAGCCGTTGCTCTCGCCCTCGACACCTTCGACGAAGCGATTTCCCGCCATGGCGCGCCCTCCATCCCGCATCGCATCGAACACGGCGGTGTTGTTACTGATGAGCAAGCACGCCGGGCCGCCCAGTTAGGTGTCGCCATTGTGACCCAGCCGGGGTTCATGCCCGAGCTCGGGGTTCAGATGAGCGATGCCATGGGTCCGGAGCGAACACCGCTTATTCACCGACACCAAGGACTCTTGAATGCCGGTGTCATGGTCGCCGGAAGCTCCGACCGCCCGGTTGCGACGGGAAGACCGCTGTCTATTATTCAAAGCATGGTGGAGCGTCTCGCAGCGGATGGATCTGTGGTGGGACCGCAGGAGCGCGTCAGTATTCAGGACGCTCTCTGGTCGTACACGCTCGGATCCGCTCAGACGACGGGCATGGCCCACCGTAAAGGACAACTTCGACCAGGTTTCCTGGGCGATGTTGTCGTGCTCTCCGGTGACCCCTTGCGGTGCCCGACAGACGAGATAGCAGGGCTCGATGTCGTCCACACGATTGTTGGGGGGCACTTCACCCTGAAAGACGGTGAGGTGCAAGCACTCCCTCACCGATAGGCGCTCTCGGCCAGCAGCTACCGGTCGAGAAGCACCGTGTTGTCGAGGTTCTTCGAGCCCATGTTGACCACCAGAATCGAGACAGAACACGATGTGGCATTGACATTAGGTGGAATCCGGTGGGAATTGTTGCGCTTGCCGATTGGACCGCAGTTGCAGGGTTTTTCTGGCTTCTAGGCTGTTTTAGTGGGGCCGCCTGCGGGAATCGAACCCGCGACCTTCTCATTACGAGTGAGACGCTCTACCAACTGAGCTAAGGCGGCAAACGCCTATCAGTATAGGGAATTGCTCTTTTCGAGCTGACATCACAAATTCTGTGTGGCAGTGACTGCTCCTGCCACCACACAGTGTCTTAGGGACTCTTCTTGGTGAAGGCCTCCGCCAGATATTTCATCGCTCCCGTGAGCTCGCTGGGGATAAACCAGACCTTGTTGGCATCACCCTTGGCGAGCTCGGGAAGCTGCTCCAAATAGCGGTAGGCGAGCATTTTCTCGTCTAGCTTTGCCGAGCGCACAGCGTCAAAAATTTCTGTGACCGCGCGGGATTCACCCTCGGCGCGGACAACTTCTGCTTTGGCGTCACCCTCGGCGCTCAAGATGGCAGCCTGCTTCGCGCCCTCCGAGATAAGAATCTGGCTTTGTTTTTCACCCTCAGCGGTGAGGATTACCGCCCGCTTTTCGCGGTCGGCACGCATCTGGATTTCCATAGCGACTTTGACAGTCTCGGGAGGCTCGATGGATTTGATCTCCACTCTGTTGACACGAACACCCCAGCGGCCGGTTGCGTCGTCGAGAACCCCCCGGAGAGCCGAGTTGATGGTTTCTCGAGAGGTCAGGGCTTGTTCCAGATCAATGCCACCGACAACGTTACGCAGTGTGGTCACCGTGATTTGCTCGATGCCCATCACGAAGTCTTCAATTTCATACAGGGCCGATTTAGCGCTGGTCACTTGGTAGTAAACAACGGTGTCAATCTGCACGACCAGGTTGTCCGACGTGATAACCGGTTGGGGCGGGAACGACACCACTCGCTCACGCAGGTCGATCAGCGGCCGCACACGGTCAACGAAGGGGATGACCAGGTTGAGGCCCGCTTCCAAGGTTTTGTTATAACGGCCGAGGCGTTCGACCACCCCAGCTCGCGCCTGGGGAATGATGCGAATGGCCCGCGCAAAGAATGCCACGACAGCGACGATGAGCAGAAGCGGAAATATAAGGTCCATCAGAGAACTCCAGATGCTAATCATGAGTGTGCGGGGGTATTCGGTGGGGAATCCAGCGCCGTGACAATAGCCTCAGCGCCGTCGATGGCCACGACGGTGACACGGGAATCCGCGGGAATCGCGCCGGATTGGCTTCTTGCGCTCCACTCTTCGCCCTTCAGTCGAACTCGTCCAGTGTCGTCGGTAATGTCCACCAATGCTTTTGCCTCGACGCCGATGAGAGCATCGGTGTTGGTGGCCGTCTTGGGGGAGCGTTTCGCGATTTCGCGCAGTGCAATGGGCCGCAGCACGAAAATGGTCACCGCAGCAGAGATGCCAAACGCGAGGCCTTGGGCAAGAAAGCTGCCACCCGCCCATGCAGTGACCATGGCGGCCCCCGCTGAAATGGCCAGCGAGGCAAACAACAGGTTTGCTGTGACCATTTCGATTACAAACAAGACACCTGTTGCCAATAACCACAGCAGTGCCGCCACGTTGTGCTCCTTCGGATGAGACAGCCTCAGTGTATGGGGCGCGCCTGACACCTTCGTGGGAGTGAAGTCAGCAGGACTGCCTCTACGCGTCGCAGCTGAGACCGTCCGCGGGCAGCTCTCCCGTGATGAAGTAGTTATCCACCGGCTCGTTAATGCAGGGGACACGCTCGTCATAGGCGAGGTGACCTTCCCCGACCAACGTGAGAAGGACAGAGTTCTCCAGTTGCTCATTGAGTGACACCGACCAGTTGTAGGGGGTGGCGGGGTCACCGGTAGTCCCGAGGATGACCACGGGATTGGCTCCCGCACCGGTGACAGGACCCTTTGTGAGCTTGGGAGGGAACGGCCAGTTCATGCAGACCAAGTCCCCATCGCCACTGGGTCGTGCTGTGTAGGGGGCGGCCTCTTTCAGTTGCTCGGCTTGCGCCTCCAAGACAGCAGGGTCTGTCTCGACGGGATAGTCCAAACAGTTGATGGCGATGAAAGCCTCCATCGAGTTGTCCTGATACACCCCGCCTTCCCGGTCGTAATAGAAGTCCACCAGGAACATCGCCGTGTCCGTCACCCCTTGCGGCAGCTCCGTAAACATGCGGGTGAGGAAAGACCAACTCGATTGCGAGTACAAGGTCGTCACCATGGCGGTGCGGAGCATCCCGTCATCCACGAGCCGTCCGTCACTGTGACGTAAAGGGTCTTCCTCCAGCTCGTCATAAAGGTCAGACACTGCCTGGAGTCGCTGCTCAAGAGACCCACCAAACGGGCACGTACCGGTGAGTTCGCACTCCACCAGGTAGGCCTCGAGTGCCTCCTCGAAACCTCGGTATTGGTTCACCACCAAATCGAATTGGCTCGCACCCGGATCAACCGGCCCATCCAAGACAATGCGCCCCACCTTCTCGGGGAAGGTGTCGATATAGATCGCGCCAATCAGCGTCCCGTAGGAATAGCCCAGGTAGTTCAGTTGCTCATCACCAACTAGGTGGCGCAGAAGATCCAAATCCCGAACAGTGGAGAGGGTGTCGACGAACTCCAGGAGTGCACCCGTGTTCGCCTGGCACTCTTGGCCGAAGCGAATCGACTCGGCCAAGAGCTCCGCATCCCATTCCGGGGTGTCAGGCTCTGCCTCTAGCTCCCCGAAGAAGAAATAGTCCAGGTCAGCATCCGTGGCAGCACAGGAGACCGGGCTGGAGAAGTTCACCCCGCGGGGATCCCACCCGATGATGTCGAAGGACTCACGTAACTCGGATGACACCGCAAAATCAACGCTGTCCAACACAAACTCGTAGCCACTCGCCCCGGGTCCACCGGGATTCACAAACAGCGAGCCTTGCGCGGTGCCGGTGGCCTCAAATTTGGAGAGCGCGAGTTGGACATCCTCACCAACTCCTGGGTTGTCCCAATCCAGTGGCACCGCCACCGTCGAACAGAGTGCCCCCGCACCGCACTCGGACCACTCCACGTCTTGGGTGAGATAGCTGGCCAGGGGATCGGCGGGATCAACGGACTGAACCGTGGAAGCCCCCTGGTCAACCGCGCAGCCGCCCAGCACCAAGACTGAGCTCACGGCAAGCGCACGAAAGCGCGTCATACTCGGCCGCTCACCGCGGGGCTGAGCGAAATCAACAGTGCCTCCAGCACGAGCAAAGGGGGAGAGTTGTGGGCGATTCTTTCGCGTGCCTCTCGAACAGCATCCAACGCAGCCACAGTCATCTCCGGAGTAGTGGCGTGTGCTCTGGCGTCGATTGCTGGACCGTGGGAAATGTTGATCGAATCGACTCCCGCGTGAACCTGAACCATCAGCACATCCCGCAGGACCGACATCACATCCACCATGATGCGATCAATGGCGTCCCGGAGGGTTCGTGTCTTTCGGCGCTTTTGGTCGTCCTCCAGCGTTTTCACCTGCGAACGAAGCGCGCTCGGCACCGCTCCACCAGGTCCCACGCCCAAGGACACCAGGAGCGCATCGCGCTCCTCCTGATCGGTGCGCTCCCCCAGGGCTGTCGCATCCTCCCCGGCAATCTCCAGAAGTTTCGCTGCGACCCCCACCGCTGCGGACACCGTAGTGACACCCAGGACGAGGTCAATCGAGGTTTCTCGACGCGAGCGAGCTCCGTCATCCGTGGCGAGCCGGGTTGCCATCCCGATGTGACTCTGAGCTTCGGTGGCAGCCCGCAGGGCGAGATCAGGGTCGATACCTTCACGCTTCGAGATCAAGGCCGCGACATCCGAGGCGCCGGGAACCTGCAACACCAAGTTTCTGGTGCGGGATCTAATCGTGGGCAACACGTCGGCGGTCGAGGGAGCACACAGAATCCAGACGGTCTGCGGAGGCGGCTCCTCCAGTGCTTTCAGCAACACGTTGGAGGTTCGCTCCGTCATCCGGTCGGCATCCTCAATCACCACGACCCGATAGTTCGACGCAGAGGGAGAAAAATAGGAGAAGGCAACCAAAGCCCTCACCTCTTCAATGGTGATGGTCACCTTGTGGGTGGAGAGGATTGACACATCGGGGTGGGCGCCAGCAATAACTTGACGCCAGGCTGACTCCTCAGCGCCCGCTCCGACCAGCTCGGCGGCAAACGCGTGAGCCAGTGTTGAGCGTCCAGAACCCGGCGGGCCGGTAATCAACCAGGCGTGGGTCATCGCAGGAGAATCAGGAGTGGCTGCGGCTTTCATTTGGGCGATGGCGGCGTCTTGGCCTACCAAGTCATCCCAGAGCGTCATGCGCTAAGGCTACCCAAGGAGATCTGACACCCGGGTGATGATGACCTGGTGGATCTCCTCAATGGGTAATTCTCCATTCACCACGAGAAAACGCTCCGGCTCTGCCCGAGCAAGCGCGAGGTAACTCTCGCGAACACGGGTGTGGAACTCCTCGGCTTCTGCTTCAAGCCGGTCATAGTCTCGGTCCTCCGCGGCCTGACGGGCTTTTGCCACTGAGGCCGGCACATCCAGAAGCACCGTGAGGTCTGGCATGAGTCCCTCTGTCCCCCAGAGCGAGAGCCCCCGAACCTCGTCCGGGTCGAGAACCCGACCTGCCCCCTGGTAGGCGACCGAGGAATCGAGGTAGCGATCCTGGACGACAATGTCGCCCCGCTCGAGAGCGGGCCTCACCAGAGTGTGGATGTGGTGAGAGCGATCCGCTGCATAAAGCAGAGCCTCCGCACGAGGCGCAATGAAACCTTTGCGGTGCATCACAATGTTGCGAAGCTCAACCCCCAAATCGGTCCCCCCGGGTTCCCGGGTCACCACCACGGTCTGACCGTGGGACTCAAGCCAGGCCACGAGACGGTCGATTTGGGTGGTCTTTCCCGACCCATCTCCACCCTCAAACGTGAGGAAAAGGCCAGCCATGTCTAGTCCTCGTCTCGAATCTGAACGGTCTTGGGTTTCTGTGAGGAAGGGTTACCGGTTTTGGACGGCGCCGCCTTCTTCTTCGTCACCGTCTTGGTGGGAGTTTTCTTCGCTGCCGCCTTTTTCTTGGCCGGAGCTTTCTTCTTGGCTGTTTTCTTCGGAGCTGGCCCCTTAGCCCGCTTATCGGCAATCAGCTGAACGGCGGCCTCAAACTCCAGCGTATCCAGGGGCATGCCCCGGGGAACAGTGGCGTTAATGTCCCCGTCAGTGACATAGGGACCAAAGCGACCATCCTTCAGCAGAATTGGTTTGCCGCTGACTGGATCAGCGTCAAAAGTCTTAAGGGCCGAAGCTTGACGCCGGCCGCCGTATTTGGGCTCGGCAAAACGCTGAAGCGCTCCGGCCACATCGATCTCAAAGATTTTCTCTTCGCTATCCAAGGACCGGGTGTCGGTTCCCTTCTTGAGATACGGGCCATAGCGACCGTTTTGAGAGGTGATCATCTCGCCAGACTCGGGATCCACCCCGACCTCCCGGGGAAGTGCCAGCAGTCGAAGCGCGGTGTCTAAGTCAACAGTCTCGATCTCCATCGACTGAAAGAGTGATGCTGTCTTCGGTTTGGGAGCAGCGACCTTCTTCTTTTTCGGGGCATCCTCCGCGGGAGCCTCCGGCTCAGGCAAAACCTCCGTGACGTAGGGTCCAAAGCGGCCTTTTTTGGCCACGATCTCGAGCCCAGTAGCGGGGTCGACCCCCAATACCCGGTCCACCACGGGGGGCTCATCAGCAATTTGCTGAGCCTTCTCCGGGGTCAACTCATCTGGGGCGAGCTCGAGGGGGAGATTGACGTTCTTGACCTCACCGGTGTCGGGGTCGGTCACCTCCAAGAAGGGACCATACTTTCCAACCCGGAGGTTGATGGTGGAGCTAATTTCTAGGGTGTTGAGAGCCCGGGCGTCAATCTCTTCGGTGGCAGCAATGGCCACGGCTTTGAGCCCGCGGTGCTCGCCATCACCAAAGTAGAACTTGTGGAGCCACTCGCCGCGCTTGTATTCACCGCGCGCAATCCGGTCGAGGTCCTCCTCCAGTTGGGCTGTGAAGTCGTAGTCCACCAGGTCTGAAAAACGCTCCTGCAGCAGGCGCGTGACGGGAAACGCAATCCACTGGGGAACCAGCGCGGTTCCGCGTCGAATTACATAGTCGCGGTCGATAATCACCTGAATAATCGACGCGTAGGTCGAGGGGCGACCAATACCTTTCTCTTCCAACGCCTTAACCAAGCTGGCTTCGGTATATCGCGCGGGAGGCTGCGTGTTGTGGGATTTTGCCTCCACCTCAGAAATCGTGATGGCATCTCCCACAGAGAGCGGAGGCAAAATTGCGTCTGCTTCTTTCTCTCCCTCTGCGCTTTCGTCGTCCTTGCTCTCCTGGTAGGCCTGGAGGAACCCGCGCTCACTCAGGATTGTTCCCGACGCACTCAGCGTGGCTTTCTGGAAGCTGGCGCCCTCCATCGCGGGAAGAGGCCCTGCCTCAATCGTGATGGAGACGGTTTCGCCCTTAGCGTCCACCATTTGGCTCGCCACAGTGCGCTTCCAAATCAGGTCATAGAGCTTCAGCTCATCAGAGCGCAACACAGAAGCGAGGTCGCTGGGGGACGCGAACGCATCGCCGGCCGGGCGAACCGCCTCGTGAGCCTCTTGGGAGTTCTTGGATTTGCCCTTGTAGAGGCGCGGTTCGCTCGGAACCGAGCCCGCGCCATAGAGAGACTGAGCTGCAACGCGAGCCGCGGTGATCGCCTGTGTTGAGAGCGAGACCGAGTCGGTACGCATATAGGTAATGTGACCGTTCTCGTAGAGACCCTGGGCGATACTCATCGTTTGCGACGCCGAGTAGCGAAGCTTGCGCCCCGCCTCCTGCTGAAGCGTTGAGGTGGTGAACGGTGCGGCGGGACGTCTCGTGTAGGGCTTGGGCTCCACCTTGGTCACCACGGGTGACGCGTCGGGTGACTCCAACACGCTCGCCACCGCGTGGGCTTCTACTTCGCCCAACAAAACGGCATCACCCTCAAGCTGACCCGTGTCGGAAAAGTCCCGCCCGCTGGCAACCCGACGGTCATCCAGTCGGGTCAGGCTGACCGAGAAACTTTCGCCGGAGGACTTGCTCCCCTTCGCGTCGATGTCGGAATACGTTGCCGACACAAACGCACGACGCTCGAGTTCGCGATCAACAATCAGTTTGAGAGCCGGTGATTGCACGCGACCGGCAGACTTTGCCCCGCTGACCCGGCGCCACAACACGGGAGAGACCTCGAAACCGTAGAGCCGGTCGAGAATTCGACGCGTTTCTTGGGCGTCCACAAGGTCAACGTCCAGATCCCTCGTGGAATCCGACGCCTTCTGAATGCTCTCCTGGGTGATCTCGTGGAAGACCATGCGACGAACCGGAACCTTGGGCTTCAAAACCTCGAGCAGGTGCCACGCAATGGCTTCCCCCTCGCGGTCCTCATCTGTGGCGAGCAAGATTTCCGAGGCGTTCTTGGCCGCGCGTTTCAGGTCTGCCACCGTCTTCTTGCCACGATCGGTGGTGACATAAAAGGGCTCAAAGTCGTTGTCGATGTCAATCGCAAACTTGCCGGCCGGGCTTTTCTTCACCTCGGGTGGCAAATCACGGGGGTGCGCGAGATCACGGACGTGCCCTACTGACGCCATCACTTCGTAGTCATCGCCCAAGTACTTACCAATGGTTTTTGCCTTGGCAGGGGACTCGACGATGACGAGCTTCTTAGTGGTGGCCACGCTTCTCCTTGCACCCACGCTCAAGCCCCCTTGTTCCAGAGGACACGAACTGCATTTCCCATAAGAGGGAAAATCTCAACGGGGCTCACGATACACAACAATTTATTTCTCTCCACCATCGACGACTCCAGCCCTGGCGGTGGCGATGACGGAATGCAGACCAGAGGTTCGACGGCCCTGCACCACCACAGAGCTCTCAAACTCCTCGCACAGAACCATCTCCACACCCGCTGTCTGAAGCAGTTCCCGAGCCATCCCACAAGGCTCTCCGGGGATAACTCCCCGGGAAACATCTGCGGCACCCAACGCCGCGGCATCCACGGCGGTCACTACCTGGTGACGAAGAATGACGCCGGTTCCGACACCGAGTGCCACGCTTCCCACAATCACCACGGCGAAGGCCGAACCGGCAAGCGCCACGCTGGCACTACCCCTCTGTTCCATCACCACTGGACCCCTCCGGGTTTAGGGCACAGGATCGCGCCCGCAATACGAGGGGGTCAAGTGCCCAGACCCCGCGGTCAAAGACGTGCTCGGCTTCCACACACAGCAGAGAACCATCGCGGATAACTCCCTCAAGCTCACCGCCAAGGGATACATAGCGGGCCTGGAGGGCAACCTGGTCATCAAGACGCATTTGCGTCACTCCTGCCTGAACACCCAGGATGGCGACACCCATCACCGCGGTGAGGATCGGAAGCCCGATCATCATCTCCGCGGTGATGGCGCCTCGCTCACCCGGTGAAGGTGAGTGCACTGCGCACCAAATCCGTCAGTATTTGGCGCACCTCGTCGCTGCGCATAATGACGACGAGCAGACCGGCGAACCCCACTGCCGCCATGGTGGCAATCGCATACTCGGCCGTTGCCGCTCCCTCGTCGTCTTCCAGACGCTGAGTCCCTGTGATCATGATGTCTCCCCTGTTCTCTCGGGTGGCCGGGTGGCCACCGCCGACACTGTGGCAGGGGGAGGCGCTGATGGCTTACCTCATCCGGTCTGGAGCGAAACTCTCTGGCTATCAACACCTGGGGACATCAGAGA
>Ga0102945_1000172_pt1 | contig 20676 bp, 15 predicted proteins | sample SalPonred_H2O_MG_FD_78207 | JGI IMG/M metagenome (GOLD analysis project Ga0102945, IMG submission 78207) | Salt pond water microbial communities from South San Francisco under conditions of wetland restoration - Salt Pond MetaG R2_restored_H2O_MG ...
GCTGATGTCCGCAGGCCAGGTCACGTAACACGCGGGGTACGCAATGAGACGCGGAACGACGACTCCCGTGTCCCCTTCGACTTCCTGGCAATAGGCACTGTTGCCCTGCGCACACCAGATAGTTGTCAAGTGGTAATCGTCATCTGCACTCGATCCATGGGGGGACGCGAAAGCCCAGGCCGTACCCAGTAGAACCAGTGCAACAACGGCCATCAGACTTCGGCGAAGAGAGCGACTCCTCAAGAGCGCGATCACTTTCCCACCCTAACGGCCCCTCGGCCTCGGGAAGCGAATCACTGACCCAGTTTCATCAAGAAGCCACCACAAGCACCACCGCCAAGAGTGCCGACACAACGGAAATGCTCTGAAGTTGGATGACCGAGAGTCGAATTGAGTTACCGCGCTCTTGAAGCAGATGACTGAGGTGGTCCCTCCCCGCAGTGAATGGGTGGGTTCCTGCGAGTAATCGCCGTGAGACCACGAAGAACGTATCCAGCACCGGAAGGGCAACAAGCAAAAGGGCAACCAGTATCCCTTGCCATTCATCCAATTTGTCAGGACGCAGACGCACTACCAAGACGGCAAGCAGAAAACCGAGGAAGTAAGCACCTGCATCACCTAGATAGACGCGAGCGGGGTGCCAGTTATGCCACAGAAATCCAAGGGCAGCACCCGCAAGTGCGATCGCAAGAATCGACACAAGTTCCTGGCCTGCCAAGACTGCAATGATCCCGGCTCCCAGCGCCGCAACCAACGTTGTTGAAGCCGCCAGACCATCGGAATTATCAAGCAAATTGATGCCATTGACTACGAGCATCACCCACAGAACGAAAAGCAGGAAGTCAATGAGGCTATTGCCTGTGACATCCACCCGAGTACCCGTTACCCAGACAAGTCCCGCCATCCCAGCCTGAAAGGCAAGTCGCACGTAGGGATCCAGGTGCCGTCGATCGTCCAGAAACCCGAGAAATGCCATGAGGACAGCGGGTACAAGGACACCGAGAGCAAGACCGAGATCTACAGTTCGGCCCGTTAGCCCAAAGAATGTGAGGGTGACAGCAAGAAAGGCAACGGCGACAGCCACGCCGCCGAGTTTCGGGACCGGTCGATCCTGCAGTTTCCTCGGCATGTCCGGGTGGTCGTAAATCTCCCATCGATGTGCGATCTTGATGCTGACCGCAACCGACCCGGAAGTCAGTGCAAGACAGGCGAGAAATACGAGAACAATCGCTAAAGCACTCACGTCTTGATTCGTGATTGCAGGTCCAGCATCACATCGGTGATGATGTCGTCAAGGTTCTTCTCCGGCGTCCAACCAGTCAACTTCTCCAGTCTGGCGGTGTCAGGACGGCGGCGCTCCATATCTTCAAATCCGGATTCGTACGCCTGGTCATACGGAATGTGGGTGATAGTACTGGAGGAGCTAGTGACTTCTAGGATCCGGTTAGCCAGCTCGTTGATGGAAATTTCGGCTGTCGCGCCGACGTTGAAAACGCCACCCTCAGCTTGTTCGTGTGCCAACAAGGCCAGGATCGCACGAGAGATATCCGATACGTGACCGAAACAGCGCTTTTGTTCACCAGTTCCGAAAACAGTCAGCGGAGCATTCCTTAGCGCCTGCTCCACCAACCTAGGAACCACCATGCCGTAGTGGCCCACTTGTCGGGGGCCGACGGTGTTGAAGAGTCGAACGATCACCGTGGGAAGGCCCTTCTGGCGCCAGTATGCATGCGCGAGCACTTCCTCGATTGCCTTCGCCTCGCTGTAGGACCACCTGGTCTTGAGTGGTGAGCCCAGTACTCGGTCGTCGTCTTCCTGAAGAGCATCCGAGGTGTTCTTGCCATAAATCTCGCTAGTGGACGTGACTAACACCTTGCGACCGTACTTGTGACACTTCTCAAGCACGACCTCTGAACCTCGAATGTTAGTCGCCAGACTTTCGAGGGGACGTTCAACAATTAGGTTCACACCCACAGCCGCAGCAAGGTGCAACACCACATCGGCTCGTCGAACGGCATCCTCTACAAGATCTTCGTTAAGGACCGATCCCAGGATGAATTCGAACCCATGATTTCCCAGGTGTTCACGCAAATTGTCATGACGACCGGTCGAGAGATCATCGATAGCCATGACCGAGTGGCCGGAAGCCACGAGCTGATCCACAAGGTGCGAACCAATGAACCCAGCGCCCCCCGTCACCAGATACCGAGTCACGAATTCCCCATCCCACACCTCGCCCTGAAGTGATGCCGACCGTAAGCGGTGTAAGACTACCCAGATGGAGCGGATCAGGGTGTTAAGAGTCATTGCTCGGATGAATGTCGGGGGCCCCACCATCCAAGTCTGCGGTCTGATGAGGGGTTTACCTCCGAACTTGTTCGAGCAGCGCCTCCTGACCGGTTTTTGTAGCCCCGACGAAATTGATTACATCGACACCCAAGCCCCAGATATCAACGTCACACGAATAACCGGCCTTGGCCGAGCCATCAGACCGCTAGATGATTTCAGGGCCTTCGTGCAACTTGTCCGCGACATTCGTGATTTTCAGCCGCACATCGTGCACACTCACACGACGAAGGCCGGCGTCCTAGGGCGTCTCGCAGCTAGACTTTCCGGGGTGCCCGTTTCAGTCGTTCACACGTACCACGGCCACCTTCTACACGGATACTTCGGTGCTCTCGGTACGAGATTATTGGTTGTCTCAGAACGCACCCTGGAGTGTCTATCTGACCACCTAGTGGCTGTCGGTACTCAGGTTCGTGTCGATCTCCTTGCTGCAGGAATCGGGAATCGAACAGCATTCTCTGTAATTAACCCAGGCATCAAGTTAGACGAATCTCCTGGACGCCTGAACGCCGCTCGTCAACTAGGACTTGACCCCGCCAAACGATACTTGTCCTTCATCGGTCGAGTCACCCGTATCAAGCGACCCGATCGTTGGGCTCCAATCGCTCAATCCATTTCCGAAGTCCACCCCGAAACAGAGTTTCTCGTCGTCGGAAATGGTGACGAGGTCGATAACGTCCGACGACAGGTGTCACAGGCCAAGTTGCCATTTCACTTCATGGGAAACCGAAGCGACATCCCAACGATTCTCGCGCTAAGCGAGGGCGTAATTCTGACAAGTGACAACGAAGGCACTCCAATCTGTCTCATAGAAGCCGGAATGGCTGGCGTCCCAGTTGTTGCTACGGACGTTGGTTCAGTTGCGGAAGTTGTTCAACAAGGCAGCACTGGCTGGCTCACGGGAACCGAACCCAGCGACATTGCTCATGCAGCGATTGAACTTCTAGGTGACCCACTCGAATCCAGGAAACGTGGGGATCAGGCACGGTACTTCACTGGCGATACCTTCGGATTCGATCGATTCATCAGAAGCCATGCGGAGCTATACCTAGGTTTGGCAGAGCGGCCGTCAGCGAATTAACGGTTCCAGCTGAGCAAGAATCCTGGTTTTCGAAAGCCCCCAACGACTGCTCGGAGTCTTTTCGGCAAGGTGATACTTGCAAAGACGCACGAGCCGTCCACGTCCCCAACTATTCCGGAACAGCTGGCCCAACTAAGTCACGATGTAATCTCTCGTACTGCTGAACGATGATTGGCCAGCGGTACTGAACTATCTTTTCTCGATTCACATCACCCATTCGTTTTCGTAGTTCCGGATTTTGCACCATGAACGCCATGGCCCTCGCAAGAGCTTCGGGATTCCCCGGTGGAACTAGTAGACCGTTTGTCCCGTCTGAGATCAAAGAACTCACGCCGCCAACCTCGGTCGCCACTACTGGCAACCCCACCGCCATGGCCTCCAAGATTGCATTCGGCAATCCCTCCGTATGGCTAGGGAGAACAAGGAGCTGTGCTTGCTCAAGCACCTTGAGTGGATCATCAGTGAAATCGTAAATCGTGACAAGAGAGTTCAAGTCAAGAGCTTGAATCAAGTCCGCAACTTTGTCACGTTCAGGACCACTGCCGTAAAGCTCAATGCAGAACCGAAGATTCCGGTCGATCAAAGCCACTGCTTGCACTAGGTCACTATGTCCCTTGTAGGAGAGGAAGTTCGCCAACATAACCACTCTGGGAGGAGATGACCTCGGGCGGGCTCGCTCATCAACAAAGTTGATTCCATTCTTGACTAGCACAAGCGGCGAGCGACTCCGACCGAATTCCTGTCGAGCTTCGCGGAACTCCGACTCTGAGTTCGCCGTAGTGTTCGAGGCAAGGCAATTTAGGTAATATAGGAACAGCTTCCCTGCCAGGCTTCGGCGATAGGAGCTATATGACCCCCTTCTGTTAGCTATGCGTATTCGAATTCCGCTTAGAGCTGCTAGCGGCATAAAGAGGGCTTGAGAGCGTGGAAGCCATGCTTGAATCAGGTGCGGATTGAACGCACGCAACTGCCGATACAGGCGAACAATGCCTACGGACTTCTCCTTCACGGACAGCAAAGCGTGCTTGAAGGACCGCTCATGAGCCTCGAAACATCCGTAAACTGGGATACCCAAGTCAAGAATCTGAGGTAGTAAAGCACCCTTACGCCACACCGTGTAGACCTGTATCTCGCAGCCTCGGTCCATTAGGTGAGTAAGCAGACTGGCGAGTTGTTTCTCGGCGCCACCCGCATCTAGCGAGTCAATGCAGAAGGCGATCCGGACAGCTTTCTCGGAACTTCGCTCCGCCGAATTTTCCACCTTCCTAGAGACTTCAGGAATCATTGTGACTCCGAGCGCCAACATTCTCTGCGCTAGGCGGAAGTAAGTCATAGATCTCTAATGTCTTAGCCACCATGCACTCGGCGGAAAAATGCTCCACGACCCACTCGCGTCCAGCACTGCCGGCCGTGCGCATCCATCGCTCATCCTCAAGAACTGCCAATATCTGACGGGCGGCTGACTGGGCGTTAAACATGTCTAAGGTGATTCCTGAAACGCCATCAATGAATGTTTCGGTGGCCCCTCCCGCTGGAGTGGTAGCAACCGGAACCCCAAGAAACTGTGCTTCAACCAATACGTTCGGGAGTCCTTCGACAACTGAAGTCAACATAAAGAGGTCCGACTGTTCAAGTATCTGATAGACATCTTTGCGAGCCCCAAGAAGTTGAATATGGTCGCCAAGGCCGTGTTCATCAATGAACTTTTCGCATGTTGAGCGCAACGGTCCTTCCCCTACCAGCACAAAAGAAAACCGATCATGGTCACGAATCACGCGGGATGCGATCTCCAGCCAATGAAGCGGGCGCTTCTCGGGCGCCAAGCGCATGACACCAGCAATCACCGTACTGCGCGCTGAGTTTGGTGGCTGGGACTCATCTCTTTGGTGCTTAGAGCTGATGGACGCCCAGTCAAATCCATTGTGGACAACGGGAATTTGATTAACTTCAATTTCGAGCCACTCCGCATAGTCCCGCGCACCTGCATGGCTGTTATTGATTAAGGTGACACTTGGCTGCGCAAGTAACCATTGGTAGGCACTCTTCATATACGGCTTGAAGAACCCGAAATGCGTTGGATTTACATTTCTTCCCGAGAGAACAACCCTCGGTATGCCTGCCAAACATGCTGCAAACCCGGCGGCAATATTGGGATCATCCAGCCAAGCATGCACTACTTCAGGCGACACCTTGTCAAACTCTTGAATGAACGCGGCGATATCGAAACCTAAGGGCGTTCCACGTAGTTCCCTGGGTACTAACTGTCTGAAGCGCCGCGTTGGTGCCCGCACACTACATAGCTGCACGCCCCTCCCTTTCACATCACCCAGGTAGAAAGCGTAATCACCCTTAAGTGGATTCATCGTGAGCAGGGAGACCTTTGTGCCTGGTCGCTGGGCCAAACCAGGCGCTGCGATGCTCACCTGGCGCTCAGCGCCACCGGCCGCGAGCGAGCCGAGGGCAAGGGCTATTCGCAATTCACGATCTTCTCGGGGTTTCGGCACAGGCCTGAGTCCCGGCGACATTTCGGAAAGATCGACTTCCTCAAGCGTCAGTGGATTGGGCTGCGCTGCACCAAATCGCCTAACGACGAGACCAGCAAACCCACCCAGGCCACCAAGAAGATCATTGAGTCGCAAGACCTGTCGAGCCAATAGGGACAGAACAAGTCCCTCATATCCTCCCTCCGGCCGAGGAATCGGAACGGGAGACACTCGGTCGAGTAGAGCGAGCAAGTGGGTTGGAAATCTCCTTAGCCGCTGCAAAAAGCGCCAGAATTTCATCGACTTTGAACTTCCCGAATACTTCGCAGATAGCCGCGCGCTGTCACGTCCACCTGCGGAATGTATCCAGCCAGGACAAGAGCATGAGCACGCTCCACAAAGCGTAGGCGTGGTCCTGGCCCTGAAGATGCTGTGTCCACGTCGCCTCGAGGCCCCTTTCATTCAGTCCAAGCTCACTCGTGAGGGACCGGGATGCGAGTAAGTCGGCCGCCCACTCCTGTAGATCTGATCGCAACCACTCGGCTACCGGCACACCGAAACCCATTTTCGGCCTCTCAAAGAGATGCTTGGGAACGTAGGTCTCCAGGATCGCCCGAAGCGGGATCTTCCCCCTTCCGCCACTGATCAGTTCATTATCCGTGAACGACCAGGACAAGCCCACCAATCGATGATCTAGAAGGGGCACGCGCGCCTCAAGACCAAATGCCATGGAAGCCCTATCAACCTTAACCAAGATGTCATCAGGCAGATAGGAGTTCATGTCCGCGTATCGCATCATGGCGAGGGGATCACTCACCAAGGTTCTTAGCTGATTGTCATCAAAGATGGAAACGTGCTCACTTGGATAATCGAGAATCATCGAGAGATCTCTCCAGTGGCTCATCATGTCACGGTAGGCATAGACACTGTCGAAGTCTTCCACCGCATTCCGAGTTTGAAGATAGCGCTTAAGGGACGACCTGAGCTTCCTGGCTGCATTCGTGGGTCTCGTGTGCCCCGAAACCACGCTACGTATCAGGGCACTCGCATGCGATCCCGCGACACCAAGCGGTAGCCCTGGCTGACTTGTTTCACGGAACATGGCTTGACCCACCAAATATCTGCCATAGCCGCCGAAAGTTTCATCTCCACCATCACCCGTGAGGACGACTTTGAGCTCCTCAGAAATCAATTGAGAAATAAGGAGCGTCGGAATTTGCGAGGAGTCGGCAAATGGTTCCGAATAGTGCTCGCTGATGTGTGGAACGATAGAGAGGGCATCTCTTGACTCGACAACAAGTGCGGTGTGATCAGTTCCCAAATGCTGTGCAACCTTTCGCGCGTAGCGGGATTCGTCATACTGACTCTCTGTGAATCCGACTGAAAACGTGCGAATTGTCTGGGAACCTTCAGCCACCATCATGGCGGTGACGAGAGATGAGTCGATGCCTCCACTTAGCAAGGCACCTATCGGGACATCTGAGACCAACCTACGCCGAACTGAGTCCTTTAACAGTTCCTCGAGAAGGTGCATTCGTTCCGTGAGGGGAACATCGGTCTGTTCTTCGCGTCCCTGAGAAACGGACTCCCTTAGGTTCCAGTAGCGCTCAATTCTCGGGCCTTCGCTTGCATCCACCGAGAGAGTGCAACCAGCCTCAAGTTTCTGGACACTGCGAAGAATCGAATGAGGAGCAGGGATGTAGTCGAAGCGCAAAAAGGAACCGATCGAACTTTGGTCAAGGTCTCGCTGGATTTCCGGATGCTGAATCAAGGACTTGAGTTCAGACGCAAAAATTAGCGCCCCATCTAGATCTGACCAGTACAAAGGCTTGATACCGAGGCGATCACGACCGAGGGTAAGGCGCCTACGGGTTATGTCGTACACGCCAAATGCAAACATGCCAATCACATGTGGCAGCGTTTCGTGTACCCCGAGTACCTCACACGCCTCGAGAAGAACTTCCGTATCGGAGGTTCCATGGAACGATGAAGGGCTCGCACCCAATGCTGCGCGCAACTCTGGCTCGGAATAGATCTCACCGTTATAGGTGATTGCCGTCCGTCCCGAATGGGAGATCATCGGCTGAGCCCCGTGAGCAGTGAGGTCTCGAATGGACAGCCGTGTGTGCCCCATGAGGACTCGATGTTCCTGATCAACCCATGTACCACTCGCATCTGGCCCTCGATGCACTAGGCATGTGATCATCTTGCTAATTGAGTCGAAGTCCGACTCGTTTAGGTTGCCCCGGTATCTGAATATGCCAGCGATGCCACACATCGGTCCTCGTCACTTTCCCCAAAGGGTAGGCACGGCGGCTCCATTCGCATTCATCACAACTTTGCCGAGATTACTGCAGTAGCATCTACCGCTAGTAGGAAGAGTCCGAAGAGGTGCTTTGCCACCAATCAACAAACTCTGCGATGCCCTGCTTCAGCCCAACAGTGGGCCACGAGCCAATAAGGCCTTGTAGGAGTTCGGTGTCAGCGTACGTGGCTTCCGCGTCGACGCTTGGACGTACCAGATGAGTGATTTGAGGGTCAGAAACCCCGATGTTTAGCGCGAGTTCATCGACAAGGTCAAGCGTGCTCGCTGGCCTTCCAGTAGCGATATTCACCGCCGGAGGCAGGATCTCTGATCCGTGCACGAGACCAACACGGATTAGTTCAGACATCGCGTGAACTGTGTCGGACACGTGAGTGAAATCCCTTGAGCCTCCATTTGAGCCGTAAATAGTCACAGGCTGCCCAGAGCGCAAAGCCTCAGCGAACGTGAAGTACGCCATGTCTGGGCGCCCATATGATCCATACACAGTGAAGAAGCGGAGGGCGACGGTCGGAATACCCGTGCGACGAGTGAAATCACGGGCTTGAATTTCGTTAATCCACTTTGTCGTCGCATACCAACTCTTCGCTTGTTTCCCATCAGCCTGTACCTCGCTACAAGCTCCCTGTACACCTGCGTCACCGTAGACGCTGGAGGAAGATGCGTAAAGGACCGCCTCAACTTCTGCTGACTCAGCAGCAGCCAACATCGTTTGAAAGACTCCAACATTGTTCTTGAACGTCTTAACGGGGTCGAGTTCACCTGCGCGGACGCCAGGTGAAGCTGCCAGGTGGACAAGAAACCGGCTCTCTGCGATACGTTCAGCTACTTCCTCGGGAGGCAGGCTAGCCAGATCAATTTCCTCAACCTTCAAAGACTCCAACAGCGAGTTAGCTCTGAGAACGCTCAGGTTGCCACCATAGGACGGCTGTAAGGAGTCCCCCAGCCACCCAATCGCCACATTAGATGCAAGCAACTTGCTCACAAGGTGATATCCAATAAAGCCAGCCGCTCCACTAATCGCAATCTTCCTTGCGGAGAGACCATCCACAATATGCCCGTCCACAGCTATTTTGCTCTCGCTAAGATTTGAACAGATTGCGTGGCCAGATCTATCGCTTCCTTCTCTGCAAAGTCTTCGTTGAGTGCACTGCGAAAACCCGGCGCGATTTTCGGCTTCACATCATCAGCAGTCGTTGAGCTCTCAGTAATCGTCCAGTCCGTATCATCAGAAAAATCCAACACAGGCGACCACTGAAATTGTGCCTTGATGACCTCGAAACCGTGCTCCGCCATCAGTGCGAGATGATCTGTAACACGGAGTCGGTTCTCGGTCGCGATTGTTGCGTACTCTTGCCCGCTCATGGTAAGGAAAGCTAACGGGTCGGCGAAGAATCGGTGATCTCGCAGGTCAATGCTGTGGTACATATATCCGCCTGGCCTAACTATGCGCCTAAAGGCAGAATAGACCGCACGCGGATCACTGACATGCTCAAGGACAGACACTGAATACACAAGGTCCACGTGCCTGTCTGGAATATCTGCGCCTTCAATCGGGATTTCGCCAAGGAAAGTTAGGCCGTTAAGGGTGACGTGCCCAGGTACACCAGCGTCCTCCCGGACGTTGGCGGAGAGGCGTAGTCCTAGGTCGGGCTGCCCTGTCGAATTCAGAAAATCGGCCAAGTCACGTAGGAGATGCCCTTCAAAGGACTCTGTGACTGGAAGCAGATCGTTAACGAATACTTCTGTGCAACCTTCAGCAAGAAAGCGCATCGGTGTCCACGGCATTTGACCCGAACCTACGATAACTACTGTGCAAGATTGCAGACGGCGAGTCGGCTCACCCGCGAAATCGGCGAACGCCTGGAACTGCTTGAAGAAGTTGCTGACGAGTGAATTGTTCTCAGCTCCATTCAAGGACAGGGACCGGAGAAGCGCCGCCGAATCTTTGGCCTGACTCAGGATGAAGTTCTGTGCCAAGGCAGTTGCTTCTGCGGCAGAGGGCACCCATAACGTGTACTTGCGACCATTCTTCCTGCAATTACTGCTGTCTGATGCCGAAAGGTAAACCCGATTCCCCCACAAAGAGAACCTTCCACGACCCAACCGACGAATTGATTCGTGTTGATCCGTCTGAGGTCCGATTGGGGAACCGTTTTCGAGCAGGAGGGTTGAAGCACGAACCGCTGGGTTCTTCCAGAGTTTGGTGATTCGCGGCCCCACGGGAGCGACGAAACAAGCACCGCCCTGCGGGACGAACGTCAAATTGCGCAAACGAACTTTTCTTGGCACGGAATCGAGACTAGCAAGCCTATGTCTACACGAATGATCGTGATCCGGCGAAGGAGGCGTGAAATTCCATCTTAGGGAGCCTGAGCGAGCGGAAATGCTGGAACCCAAAAGGGCTGTGGTTGCCACGGCAACTCAACGCTAGTCTCCTCACGTGAAGGTCCAAGTTCTGGCAGCCCCCGAAGGTTCAACCTCAGGTACATTTGGGTCTCTCTTTGCCAGGCAACTCTCGCGGCTCCACACTTATGTTGAGCTGATAACCGATGAATCGCGGGATCCTAGAAGCGTCGAAGTCATCACCGCAGGAGCTTCAGATTCCCCTGACAAGACAACGCCTCTATGGTGGGGAATCTGTTTTACATCATTTGGGAATTTCGAGATAATTCAGACTTCGCGGAATGCAGTTGTAGAAGCAAGCTCAGCGTCGGTTTCACTCCTTCGTGCCGACACGCCAACGCCGCAGCCGGCGGTCTTACCTGGACAGAACGTCCAAGTACTCGTTCCGGATCGACAGCAAGAAGAAGCACTCGTTGTACAGACAGCGTGGCAAGCGCTTACTAAGGAACAGAAAATGGGGGTCCGCATCAAGTGGTCTACACCCGAACCGACGGGCTTATTCAGCAAAGCCCTCAGACTGCTGGTGCAGCATTTTGCCGATAAACTCCAAATTACTCGCAGGCGAAATAAGCATCGGAACACCGGCGTCACCGTGATTGGAGATTTCGATCCCCTTACTCGACTGGACTTGTCAATCAAGTCTCTGTGCCTTGGGCGACCTGTTATTCTGCTGCAGCCTAAGTCCACCGTGGAATCCATCTGGGGCAACCCGCTAGGTGTAATTTCATGCGCAGTGTCTGCGCATTCCATCGCCTACTCAATTCTGCAATGCTTGCAAGATACCCCTCCGCGCGAAGACCTCATCGCGACTGGACGTGCACTTCTATCGAAAACTGAGCAAGTTGGGCAGGAGGACTTACCTCGGGACTTAGCCCTAGCCTACTTAAACAGAGGTCTCGCTTCCGCACACAAATGTCGCGCATGCGGCGCCCTAGTGGAATGGCAACCCACGATGAAGGCGATGACACGAGACACTCTTCGCTTTTCCCTCGCAACTCAGTGGGGTATAGAGATCAACGAGGAATTGCAGGCAGAGCCAGGTATCATTCAGAAGTTTGATTGCGACGTATGCGGTTCATCGACATTCAACGCACTCCAGGGAACCACCTCCTTCTACAACGTCTGCCACGCCACTCCGGGATACCAGCGAGAAGATACGTGGGACTACATCCAGATTGCTGACGAAATTATGCAGATGGGGGCGCGCGAGGTTCTTGACTTCGGTTCAGGCGTCCCTAAGCTCCTCGATCTCCTTCCCCCGGACTCTATAAGTCTGTCACTGCTAGACATCGACTCGGATGTTCTTGAGCTGTCAGACTTGACCAGCCGCGGAGTTAAAGTTCTTACGGACTGGGATGACGAGACGTTGGCAGGGACGTTTGATGCTGTCGCGATCTGTCACGTACTTGAGCACCTAGACAATCCTGACCAAACCCTTCGCAGTATCCATTCCGCACTCAAGCCCGGTGGCCTCCTGGGTATCACAGTTCCTGATGCAGCATGGCCCTCAAGTCAGTTTTCCGCTCTGGAGTGGCCCCCACATCACGTTACGTGTTTCTCGGAGCAAGGATTACTGGAGATTACTCGTCGTTCTGGATTTGTCTGGCCGCGGGTAGTTCGTCCACCTGGCACTGCTGGTTCTAGTTTCGACATGCTGCTTATCACTTACAAACCCGAACGTAATTGCGATTCTGGGTAGGTCTTGATGTCAAGATGGAGACGAGTGAAAGCCGCACCTTCGCGGCCTAGAGCAAGAGGAAGTAGGCTCCTTCCTCTTGCAAGCAACCCTTGGCCTTATCTGAGCGGCCGGATCAGTCTGGCTATCGCGTTCACAGGGATTGAGGTCCGCGATAAATCCCGTAACAAATCCCTGGGCCTTCTGTGGGCATTTGCTTATCCGCTCATTGTGATGCTATTTTTCACTCTTATTTTTTCCGTGGTGTTCCCCAGCCGATCAACCTCACAAGGTTCGACCTACGTGATTCAAATGCTGGCTGGACTGCTCGCCTGGCTGCCCACCGCCGAAATTCTCAATAAGGCTACAGTATCCCTAGAAAACAATCGCGTTCTAGTTAAACAGCTTGCGTTTCCAACAGAAACAATCCCCGTGACGACGGTACTCGTAACCTTTGTCACTTACACCCCCGCAGTCATATTCGTCGTGGTTTTCGCTTGGGTTCAAGGCTTCGTGGGTCTGACCCTACTGCTTCTTCCTGTTGCAGTTACCCTTCAATTCCTCTTCACTCTGGGCCTTGCCCTCTTTCTCAGTATCGCCGGACTTGCGCTTCGGGACGTTCGTGAGGTCATCGGCCTCTTCGTTCTAGTGGGACTCTTCTGCCTGCCAATCTTCTATCAGCCTGAGTCAGTGCCGTCACTCCTCAAGTTGATCCTCTACGGCAATCCCGGGAGCTACTTCGTTTGGTTTTGGCAATACTCTTTGGGCGTCGGCCAATCTACGCCCTCCTTTACGGTTGCTATGGCTAGCCTGCTGACGGTCATTTCTCTCACGACAGGGCTGGCTCTTTTCAAGAGAGGTCGCCGACTTTTGGGGGACTTGCTGTGAATGCGCCTCAATTCGCAGTGAGGGTAACGAACCTATCAAAGACATTTCGCTCCTTCTCCAAGCCCATTGATCCCATCCTCGAAAGGCTCACGGGGCGCACTCGTCATGTCCCTCGAACGGTTCTTAAGGACATTACTTTTTCGATTGCACCCGGCGAGGTTGTCGGCTTTATTGGCGAAAATGGGGCCGGCAAGAGCACCCTCATGCGAATCCTGGCGGGTGTCCTCAGCCCGACGGCTGGTTCCGTCCGTACAAGCGGTGAGGTTAGGGCCCTTCTTGAACTTGGCACTGGATTTAGTCCTGACCGAACAGGCCGAGAGAACGTCCTCATCGGCGGTCTCTGCTTGGGGATGTCGAAGCGGGAAATTAAAGAGAAGTATGAGTCCATCGTGCAATTCAGCGGTCTTGCTGAGTACATGGATCAACAATTTGGTACCTACTCCAGTGGAATGCAAACCCGTCTAGGTTTCGCAACGGCTATTCACTCGGAATTTGGGATCTTGATTGTTGACGAAGCCCTCTCGGTAGGGGATGCACGATTCCAGGCCAAGGCGAACACGTGGCTTCGAGGTTTGAGGGGCCAGGGCAAGACTGTTCTAATCGTTAGTCACGATCCAAATACAATCACTAATCTGTGTGATCGTGCGCTTTTGATCCATCAGGGAAGAGTAGAAATGGATGGGGAGCCACGGACAGTGGTTCAAGAACACCACAGGCTTCAATTCAGTGATTCAGCTACGGCCACTGGCTCTGAAGGTGACATGCAAATAGGTGAAGCCTGTCAATACGGCGATAGATCAGCGACCGTCTTGACGCATGAGTTATCCGGCCAAGGCGGTGATGCAATGCGTCACTTCACTAGTGGAGATCCCTTCGCGTTGACGATGAAGATCCGAGCCAATGTTGAATGCAAAGATGTAAGTATCGGTACCGTCATTAGGAACACCTTCGGCACCGAAGTTTGGGGAATGACCACTGGCACCGCTGGCTACCACTCCATTGACCTGGCTGCTGGCTCGGAGATCGAAGTGACCTTTAGTGGTGTGATGAATTTGGCGAATGGGCACTTCACTATCGCTTTGGGCATTGCTAGCAGTGACGGTAAGAAACTGCACTTCTTGGAAGATTGCATCAGCTTCTCGGTTGATGGACCAATCGGCTGCTTCTCGACATCAACGGTCAACCTAAATGCCCGGATGGATCTGCATCGATGAGACATAGACCGAGCTCCTTCTGACACCCGATCGCTTCGTGTTCCCCCAAATACATCCTCTCACTCGGAAGCTTCGTAACCTAGGCATTTCCCAAGTATGGTTTGGACGCACTAGGGCCAAGTGGCGCTTGCCACCATCACGCGGCAACGTCACAAGGGGTTGGAAGTTGGGAGCTGGGTTGCGAAGAAAGTTTGGGATGGTGACGCTTGTTCTCCTATCATTCACTCCAACCGTAGTTGCACTAGTTCTTCAATTCCTCGGAACTGGCTATGGAATTACAATCGCGTCTCAAGTAGCTGTCTCTGACTCCTCTGGTTGGCAGTCTTGCGCTAGTAGTTTCGCGGCAGGGCACGCATCAATACAAATGGATTGGTGTTTGCGGCGCCCGCTTGCAGTACCAGTTCTTGGGACCGTGCATGCCTTAGCACCCTTCAGCGCCTCGAGCGTTCTAATGATCCAAGTGGTTCTTCTTGGTTTTTCGAGTTTCTGGTTGGCAGTCGCCAGCGTGCGGGTGTTGAGACTCAATTTTATATTCGCTGCCGTTGGAATAGTTTTTCTCTGGTGGCCATCACTCACCTACGGGCTCAGTCATGGACCGGAAGCTACAGCCCTTTCCCTCTCCATTATATCCCTAACGACGCTCCTGGCTTTCCTTTCATCCCGACACTTAGCCTGGGCGCTAGCTTCGGGACTCAGCATGTTAGCGGCCCTCTCGATACGCCCAGGCAATCTGCTATTAACCGGGGTACTCCTAGTTGTTCTGCTGCTTTTCCTGCAACGTTACACACAGAAGGCTTGGCTTACGGCGATCTTCGCTGCCACATTCATCATTTTCTGGTTTGCGCCGAACCGAATCTTTCAACTCTTCGGCTTTAGCGAAGCCGGTCACGGCGCCAATTTCTGGTTCACCATGTACAGTGCCGCCACCCCAGAAGCGGATGACTACAACATTGTCTACGAGGTTTTCGCGGTCGAAGCACAGCGATTTGGCACGGAATCAAGGGCCTTCGGGGAGACGGTTCGTGCAGCAAGTTTGGATTTGATCCAAACCGATCCGTTACCGCTCCTTCAACAAGTGGGCGCCAATCTCAACGCTTTGTGGGAAAGGGACCTGCTTACCCGATCTTTAGCCGTGCCTGGAAACTCAAATCTCGGTTTCCTGAATCCTGTGGCCTTCCTGCAGGATCCAACCATCTCTCGCTCCATAGAAGCCGCAAGCGGGTTCCTTTGGCTATCGTCTGCTGTCCTTGTAGTAACCGCCATAGCCTCACTGCTGATTATCGGGATCGAATTACGGACGTCTTCAGGTACCGAATCAACCTACAGGAGTTTCTTGAACTGCCGCATGACTGCGATCAGCTTGGCAGTTGCAGCCTTCGTTGGGTCGGTAAGCTTTTACGCACTTGTAGGCCATGATGAGGGAGAGAGGCATCTAGTACAGACTGCGCCGTTCCTTGTTCTGGGGCTATTGACCAGTGTCGACACGGTCCTCCAATACATCAGCAGACCTAAACAGCCGCTGCATCTAGACACCCGAGCCGTCACTCAACCAGTCAAGTCAATAACGACGATGTTTATCGTTCTCGTTCTTGTACTCGCTTTTGAGGGTCGACAGTCCGCGAGTTCGATTTTGGTGCGAGAATCATGTCAAGAAACTAACTGGGAAGTCCAACTTGCGACTCCAATCGCAATCGCCTCAAACGGTAGTCGGGTCCCGCTACAGACCGCAACGTCTTGGAGAGAGGCGGACACGAATAGATTCCAAACCCTGGCAAGGCAATCGAATTGGATCGCGCCCCTGGCTGACGATCTACCACCCGGATTTTTCATGACTCTTCGCTTCAGTGACGGCGACACGGAACTCGCCTACATTGATACAAGCAGGGTTGCTGATGGCACGTTAGCCGCAGTTGCAGAGGTGTGTTTCGAGCCGGTCTCCCCAGCGTCGCCGCTCATTGATATTGGCTTGGGACGAGTTGGTTATCCAGTGGTAGGTGAATGAGAACCGCCTTTGTTTCCGAGGTATCTGCCAGGACGCCCTCAAGTCCCGAAGGAGTATTGGGAAGTAACCTACGGCCAGCATCCGGGATCCATCTCCGCTACGACGGATCACAATCATCCCCAAGTTCAGCGAGATTGATCGCTCCAGTCGCTTAGTCAAAGGCGAATCACGGACTGAAAGAAGCAAGTTGGTACGGCGTCGCTTAGCCGTGCGACCGTTAATGGGGAGTGGCCGACCGGCTCGAAGCCGGAGGGAACTGCTCATAGACTAGATCTCATAGACGGTATACTTCGACCCTCTACATAATTACGTTGGCCTGCCCCCACCAGGTTGACAGGCATAGCCAGATTTCGCAGGAGGCACGCGAGTGGTAGTCCGGAGAATTCTTGAGGCAATCAAGCATCCGGCCACAGGTGGCTTAGACCTTGACGATCCATTGAATACCCTTCGACGTCGAGAAATCGTCCACGGAAAGTATCTACTTAATTGCGTTTATAAAGAGTGGTACTCCCGAATACGGATGCAGTTGTCTCCCACCGCGGCCGACATACTCGAAATCGGATCTGGCCCCGGCTTTATGGCTGTTGAGATTCCCTCAGTAACGACGAGCGAAGTTTTCGAAGTCGATGGGGTGCAGCGGGTTGAGAATGCGCACTCTCTGAATTATGCAGATGCCTCACTCGACGCGATCGTTATGACCGATGTACTACACCACATACCTAATGTCACCTTGTTTTTTCGGGAAGCGGAGCGCGTACTCAGACCTGGGGGCCAGATTATTGTCGTTGAGCCGTGGGTGACATGGTGGTCCTCCCTTATCTATCGACATGTGCACCATGAGCCATTCGATCCGTACACTATCGATTGGACCTTGGATCCCGGAGGACCGTTAAGCACAGCCAACGGCGCCCTCCCGTGGATACTATTCGCACGAGACGTAAAACTTTTCACGCGGCATTTTCCCATGCTGGAAATTCGGTCCATTAAACCGATAATGCCGTTGAGTTACCTCGCATCGGGCGGACTATCAACGAGGCTAGGCCTTCCAGGCAAAATGTATAAGTACCTACGTTGGGCTGAGCAAAGAATTCTAAGTGAGCATGGGGCGATGTTTGCGGTGATTGAGTTGCGAAAGCTACCCTGACCGTGATTACTACGCTGCCTACTTACGTTAGGTGCACAGGAATACGGTCACCCGGAGGAAGATGCTCCACTTGAACGAACTCAGATCCAGCACTTCGAGCCAGGCAATGGAGGGAATAGCCGTCTGAAAATAGGCACATCAATGCTGTCGCAGGACGATGCACGCCTGAGCCTGCTCCCTCGCCAAGGTCTCGCGTGGCGCCCCTCTTGGGAACGTCCACAACCGCTACCCCTATCCCTTCTGTTACTTGAGCTCATGCAAATCCATGGGCGCATCTTGGGTGTAGGCATTGAGGAAATAAGCGTTAGTGAGACTCCAATATTCATGCCACTTGTCATTAGCGGCCTCCACCAGTTGATTTCTCTCGTTTATAACAACAATCAAGTCTTCCCCAGCAGTACTCAACGCAAAATCCGGTACACCCGGCAGATCTAACTCGACTCCCTGCGATAAGAGACTGGTGAGTTCACTACGAGCGTACCGAACCCCCATCAAGTACATCGGCCACGTATTTCGCAGGACGACGTCTCCGCCGCGGGGCAACCCAAAATCAACGAGAGAGGAGGGGACGGCGCCATGTGTCATGTCCCGACCAGCGTCAATACTAGAAAAAGCCTCTACCGTTGCCGCATTCGCTTTGCGGTAGATCTCGAAAATCCTGTCTTCGCTTTCCGTTCCCCTACTCCGGCTCAAGACGTCTAGTCCACCGTTGGCGTCATAGATCAGGTTACTGAATTCAACAGCGGACATCTCAGTCAGGAACGCGTTGTTCGGATCCAACAACCACCATCCACTTCCCTCGATTTGCACTTCCAGCGCGTTATGAGTCGAGGCCTGAAGTCGACCATCTGAGAAGTGCCAGCCGGGATAACTGACTGATCGCGTTGGCAGTCCTAAGTTCTTTTCCACCAGAAAACGCAGGAGATGCAAAGTTGGGCCACACAAAATAAGCATCGGGCGCTTACGCATCGCGTTTTCACGGAGGAACTTTGCCGCGTCCTCACCTACCAGCTCGTCTTCAGTTGAGTTCACAATCACGTCCTGCACCATGAAAGTGAAGATGATCTTTAGGTTCTCAGGGTCGCTCAAGCTTCGATCGAGAACTATGAACTTTCTGAATTGAGTTCCGTTTAGGACAAGGTAGTAAACGCCTGCTGATTCAAACTGTATTTTTGACCTAGTGTGGGAAGGCATCTCCGGATTAGTGCGTTTGTCTACTGCCGAGTCATCGCCATTACGGCCCCTCGCGAAGAACGGTTCGAAAAACTCAATGGACGTTATCTCTATGCCATCGCCAACAGGAGCAGGAGTTCCAACAAAGGCAACCGGTTTAAAAGCTTCGCGGCTCGAGTTGTCAACCGCATTTGCATTGTGGCTTAAATGAAGCGGGTCGATCACAAGTGTGATGACTAGGAAAACCACCAGCAGCACGATTCTGTTCACTGCAACAACTCCCTGACTCAGCCCCTGTCACCTGGCCAACTTGCGCGCGAGACCCACCCACACGCGCTATCTGCTTTGAATATATAAGGCTAGCAGGCTCCACTAAGCGTGATGCAGCAAGGCGACAGACTAGACGCAATGAATTGTTTCAAGGGTTCCGAACAGTCGCTCAGGCTGACAGAGCCTGAATCGCGCTTCACAAGCTTGCGTCAGCGAGCGAAGGAGGCAGAAGGCCTTTCACATCAAAGACTATTCCTCCTGGCCTGAGGGCATTGCGGATGCAACTTTGAATTCCTATGAACTCACTGTGGGCTACTGCCAGGACCACTGCATTGAAGTCCTGAGTGCCTTGTTCCCTCTCGTTCGGAAATACTTCATCTAGGGATAACCATTGACTTGATCCGAAGGATCCGCGGTCGTGGTCATTGACAAGAGGATCAACTATTGCGACGTCTACTCCTTTGCTCTGGAGTTCTTGAATGACGTCAATGACTTTGGAGTTTCGGATGTCGGGGCAGTTTTCTTTGAAGGTTGCTCCCAGAATGAGGACTCGTGGTGGTTGCTCGGCGGTGGTTCTCGCGTTTATCAGGTTAATAACCCGATTGGCCACGTACTTGCCCATGGAGTCGTTGATGGCTCTCCCCGCGAGGATGACTTCGGGATCGAATCCGGCTTGTTGGGCACGGTGGGTGAGGTAGTAGGGGTCTACGCCGATGCAATGGCCTCCCACGAGTCCGGGCTGGAAGGGCAGGAAGTTCCATTTGGTTTGAGCTGCAGCGAGGACGTCGTGGGTGTCGATGTCCAGAAGTTCGAAGATCTTTGCGAGCTCGTTGATGAGGGCGATGTTGAGGTCGCGTTGGGTGTTCTCGATGACTTTCGCAGCTTCAGCCACTTTGATGCTCGGTGCGCGGTGGGTGGGTGCGCTGAGGACCGCTGCGTAGAGGGCTTCGGTTCTGTCCAGGCCTTGGGGGGAGGAGCCGGAGACGACTTTGTGAGTGTTATCGAATCGGTGGTGGGGGTCTCCGGGGTTGATGCGCTCGGGGGAGTACCCCACCCAGAAATCCTCGTTCACTTTCAGCCCGGATTCGGCTTCTAAGAGCGGGATGCAGGTTTCCTCCGTCGCACCTGGATACACCGTCGATTCGAACACCACCAGGCACCCTGGGCGCAGAACACGACCGACATCAGTCGAGGCAGCGATAAGCGGACCGAGTTCGGGACGTTTGTCTGCATCGATGGGCGTGGGAACACACACGATGAAATCCTCGACATCCGTCAGGTCCTCGAGGTTCGTGGTGACACGCAAACTTGTGGCGAGAGCGAGATCAGCCTCGGCTATCTCACCCGTGCGATCAAATCCGCGAGCTAGTTCCGCGACACGCGTTTCGGACAAGTCATAGCCGATCACGTCGAACTGTCGGGCGAAGGCAACCGCCACCGGCAGGCCCACGTAACCCAGACCCACAACAGCGATACTTCTGGACACGAAAGCCCGACTCCCGTCACGCGATTGTTGACTCGCTTATGCCACACTGACCTTATCCGAGTCGGGTCGAGGACTACGGGCATGCGCCCCGAGGAAAAAGGTGGACACGCGTGCGAATCCTGGTCACTGGCGGTGCCGGATTCATCGGAAGCCACGTCTGTGAACGCCTTATTCGCAGTGACCAC
>Ga0102945_1000177_pt1 | contig 20519 bp, 16 predicted proteins | sample SalPonred_H2O_MG_FD_78207 | JGI IMG/M metagenome (GOLD analysis project Ga0102945, IMG submission 78207) | Salt pond water microbial communities from South San Francisco under conditions of wetland restoration - Salt Pond MetaG R2_restored_H2O_MG ...
AATCGCTTCCGCCACCAGAAGAACCCTTGTTCCCTCGGTCAGCGAAACCAACTCGACTTGGGCGCCCAAAATGGAATCCCGGAAGCATTCATGTTCAGTGCGCAGCGGCTCGGGTTTGGGGATCGCATAACGGATAACGTCGCCCTCGGAAACGCCACGGAACTGAGCCAATTCCTCCCATTCAGTTGCCATCTGCCCGTTGTCAAAAAAGGTGAGATCGCCCGTTAACGTGTCGATGACGAAGGAACCCCGTTCTCCTGTGATCATGACTGTTCGCTCTTTGAATGGTGAAAGCCAGTTAACGAGGTGATTAATTACAATCCCATTTGTCATCTGTGCCGTCACAGACACAAGGTCCTCGTGCACCCTTCCCGCTTTGTGAGAGATCTTGGCTGCTACCGACATGTACGAAGAGTCAGTAATCCATGCCGTTAAGTCGATGTCATGCGTAGCAAGGTCCTTAACCACGCCTACATCGGCAATGCGTTGCGGGAAAGGTCCTTGCCTGCGGGTGGCGATTTGGTAGATCTGGCCCAATTGGCCGGCTTGCACGCGCTTGCGAGCTTCTTGGACGGCAGCGTTGAATCGCTCGACATGCCCTACACCTCCGACGAGCCCACGATTGTCAAAAGCGTCTGTGACCATCTGGGCAGTCGAAGAGGAATCGGCAAGTGGCTTCTCGACCAAAGCATGTACTCCGGATTCCGCGAGCCGTAAGGCGATGCCGGCATGTTGAGCTGTCGGAACAGCAACAACGCAGTAGTCAAGGTCATATCCGAGAAGCTCATCTAGACTATTGAATCGTCGGATCGAATCCATTCCTGACTCTCGTGGATCGACCACTCCGATCAACTCGACTCCGTCAAGATCGCAAAGAATCCTTGCATGCTGGCGGCCGATAGAACCCATTCCAATAAGGCCCGCTCTCAAATTTCGCATCAGCCACCCGCATTAACGAGATCGTTCAAAGTGCCCGCCACTAGTTCTCTCTCCTGTTGCGTTAGCGACGGATAAACCGGCAGCGACACAACTTCTTGACACAAACGCTCGGTAACCGGCAAGACCGTGACCTCGTCAAATGGCGTCAGTCGGTGAACGGGGATGGGGTAGTAAACGCCTGTACCGACGCCCCGGTTCGCCATCTCCTCAACGAGAGCATCTCGATTCGAGCCCTCGACTCTGATTGTGTACTGGTGAAACACGTGCTCGGCGCCTTCGGCAATCCTAGGTGCCTGGACCCCACGCAACACTTCGCTGTAGAAGCGTGCATTCGCTTGTCTTTGGTCCGTCCACAGTTCTAACTTCCGGAGTTGCACACGCCCAATGGCGGCGTTTATGTCTGTCATACGGTTGTTGAGACCCACGATCTCATTCTCGTAACGTCGTTCCTGACCTTGATTTCGCAACAGTCGACATTTGCGCTCTATCATGGAGTCAGAAGTTACGATCATGCCGCCTTCCCCGGAAGTCATGTTCTTCGTCGGATAGAAAGAAAAAGCAGCGGCTGTTCCCCAGGTTCCCACTGGCCGACCGTTCAATTTTGACAAATGTGCCTGGGCAGCGTCTTCGAAGAGTTCCAATCCATGCTCCTGACAGATCACAGTGAGCACAGTTAGGTCGGCAGGATGCCCATAAAGATGCACGGGTAAGACGGCTCGAGTCCTAGTCGTGATGGCCTGTCTTGCTGACTCAGGATCCATGCAAAAACTGTCCTCGTCGACGTCCACGAACACGGGTCTAGCTCCCGTCAGGGCTACGGCATTTGCTGTGGCGGCGAAGGTGAACGACGGCACGATGACCTCGTCTCCCGGTCCGATTCCTGCAGCTAAGAGCATGAGATGGAGCGCTGAAGTCCCTGAGTTGACCGCTATGCATGCTGCCCCATCAACAGCTTCGGACGAGAATTCCTGCTCAAAGGCGGCCACCTGTGCACCCTGAGAGAGTTGGCCAGACGCCAAAACCTGGTTAACGGCTTGAACCTCCTCTTGTCCGATGACTACTTTAGAGGCGGGGATCATTCGCCGACTGGTTTTCCAAGAGGGGAATTCACGCGACCAGACTAGTCTAAATATTCCCTCAAATGGGTTTAAGGACCCCCTGGGGTCCGAACCGGTATCTCTCGTTCGTCACTGGACAGATGAGAATCGTCGGATCGTCTTCTGATGCCCTTAGGCGATGTCCAGATCTGCCGACCCAGCCGACTTGAACGGCCGGGCTACCGGCCACCAATGAATAATCGTCAACATCCCGCGTCACAACTGCGCCCGCTCCTACCATTGCCCATCGACCAATGGTGAGGGGTGCCACGCAGACCGCGCCCGCACCGATTGATGCCCCTTCGTGAACTGTGACCCCAACCAGTGACCAATCAGCAGTTTGCTTGCGTAACCCATCTGTCCTGACCGCCCTAGGCCAGTGATCATTAGTCAGAATGACCGCAGGGCCGATGAACACACCGTCTTCAAGGACCGCCGGTTCATATATCAGCGCATTGTTTTGGATCTTACAGTTGCGACCTACGCGCACACCTGTGCCCAAATAAGCGTGGCTGCCGATGATGGTGCCTGCACCAACATTTGCGCGCTCTCTTACCTGAGCGAAGTGCCAGATACTAACGTCGTCCGCAACTTCGGCTGAAGGGTCGACCATGGCGTGATCGCTTATGAGCATGCCGAACCTTCACCCATTGTTTCCCCGTGGATCGTCGGACCCGAGAATCTCTGTAGCCCCGCCTTGAATGACTCTGGCAGGTGCGCCGATCACCAGACTGTAGGGAGGAGCATGTGTGAACTGCGTGACGATTGCTCCTGCTGCCACTACGCAATGGTCTTCAACTAATGAACCCATCAGAATAATTGCGCCAGCTCCGATGTGACAGTACGAACCGATGTGAGTAGAAGCTTGCTCGACACCTTGCGTGCCGGCAGAAAGACAACGCCTGACGGTGGAGTGAGAGTAGATCTGGGCGCCTGCGGAGATGTCGCAGTAGTCACCAATAGATAAGCCACCACTACCGTCAATGACGCAAAAGGAACCGATCCACGATCCAGTTCCGATCGCTGGCTCTCCGATGATCCACGCATGGGCGTTGTATGGATTGTCCGGTAGTTGATGCCAACCAGGGATAGTTGTCACGAGCCCTATTATGTAGCGTGAATGGCTGTTGCGGCCGCAGGCTCGATAACTTTGGGAGATGGTGATGACGATTGAGGGGAAGCGCGTGCTCATCACAGGCGGGGCGGGCTTCATCGGAAGTCATCTTGTAGACCGGGTTCTCCAAGACGGGCCGGAGGACCTAGTTGTTGTTGATAACTTTTATCTGGGAAATGCAGACAATATTGAGAGCGCGAAGAGTAGATTCCGAGACCTACGCGTGTATCGAATCGATGCCTCGAATCCCTCGACCATGCAGGACATCGCGCAGCGACACGCGATTGATGTTGTCTACAGCCTTGCCGTAGTTCCACTCGTGACTTCCCTTGACTTTCCTGCTTGGACAGTCGATGTGAACACCAGTCTTGCGACGACTGCATGTGAGTTGGTGAGACGAGGGTTGGTTGAGCGACTCGTTCATTGCTCATCATCCGAGGTGTACGGATCTGCACAGATGGTCCCAATGACAGAAGATCACGTCCTCGGAGCAGAGACTCCTTATGCGGCAAGTAAGGCCGCAGGTGACCTCATTGTTCAATCATTCGTGAAGACTTTCGGTATCGATGCAACAGTCCTACGCCCATTCAATAACTTTGGTCCGCGCCAAAATGCAGACGCCTACGCCGGAGTGATTCCAATTGTTATTCGTCGGGTTTTGCGGGGAGTTCCTATCGAGATCCACGGCGATGGAAATCAGACCAGGGACTTCATCTACGTGAAGCAGACTGCTGATCTACTAGTTCAGGCTTATTCGCAGGGAAGTCGAGACGGCACACCCGTGAATATTGGATCGGGGATTGAGACCTCGATCAATGAGCTCGTCTCAAGGATTTTGAATTTGATGGGAAGAGCTGATCACCCGATCATTCACACCAGTCCACGACCGGGCGACGTGCTGAGGCATTCCGCGGGGATTTCCCGTTCTGAGCAACTATTTCATTTTCAACAACGACCGATTAGTGATGCCGATTTGCTCGAAACTATTGAGTGGTACCTGGAGTTCTTCGCATGAAGTTGACCGTTCCTGAACTCGGCAGAGAAGAGGCCGAGGCAGTCACTGCAGTTTTGGAGTCCGGCAATCTAACGCAAGGACCTGTAGCGAAGGAATTCGAATCACTGATCGCTGCCTACGTAGGCAGTACCTTTGGAGTAGCAACTAGTTCATGTACGACCGGGTTACACCTATGCCTTGACGCGCTCGGGATTGAGCCCGGTTCCGAAGTGATCATCCCGGACTTCACCTTTCCGGCGACGGCCAATGTGGTGATTCAGCAAGGGGCGGTACCCGTCATTGTGGATGTCGATCCGAGCACACTCACCATGGATCCTGAAGCCTTGGCCGATGCCATCACTCCGAGGACTGCAGCAATTATTCCAGTCCATACCTTTGGCGTGTGCGCTGATATGGAAGAAATTATGCGAATCGCTGGGTCGGTGCCTGTCATTGAAGATGCAGCGTGCGCCCTCGGTTCCAGCTACGGTGGTAGGCGCGCAGGGGTGCTAGGAGACTTGGCCGTCTTTTCATTTCATCCCCGAAAGATTGTTACGACTGGCGAGGGTGGTGTCATAACGACAAATCAGTCGTACCTTGCGGAGCGACTAAGGCTCAAGTGCAGTCACGGGGGACGCCGTAAGGAATTTTATTTCGAGTTTGTTGACGCGGGGTTCAACTACCGATTAAGCGATATCCATGCAGCGATCGGGATTGTGCAAATGTCACGAATTGATTCAATAATCGCGCGGCGGCAGGAACTTGCAGACCAGTACTCGCGGAACCTAGAAGGCACTCCCCAGATAACCATGCAGAAGGTACCGCCTGGTAGCGAATCCACCTATCAGTCCTTGGTTGTGCTCCTCGATGAGGTGCTTGATCGCGACAACATCATCAGAATCTTGCGCGAACGGGGGATCGAATCCACGCTGGGAACCTATTCGCTACACAATCAGCCCCTTTTTAGGGAGAGATTTGGGTATCGCCCTGGCGCTTTCCCCGCCGGTGACATGGCATTTCGTACTTCCCTAACGTTGCCGGTCTACCCTTCGATGACATTTTCAGATGTTGATCTAGTCTGTGAGACTCTCAGATCTGTCATGTCCGAAGGCAGTTAGTTGCTGGTGGGAGATCGCTATGTCGAACCTGGGTTGCATCATGGTTGAGGCCGTGCAGGGAGAGATCAGCGGAGAGAGAGATCCTTGGCGAGGAGAGTTGGTCAGTTGACCTCAACGAATAGTCACCGGCTCGTCCGAGCCACCATCGTGAGCGTCCTTTCTTTGGTGCTTGTGGCCGTGACCATTGGCGTTGTTGGTGCTACGCACTTGCGTATGACCAATGATGACTACTGGCACGCATACGTGGCTCGACTTGGATTCATAGGCGCTATGCGCGAATGGTGGCTAACAACATCGGGTGATCTAATCGCAATGGCTAGCAACACCCTGCTCAATGGACTGCCGCTCCTGTACTTCCCATGGCCACTCACCTCCTTCGTGCCACACATGGTCGCATTCGTTGTCGTTGGCTTGACCTGCATGATCTTGCTCGGGGTCATTCGGCTAGCACGCTTTCGTCAACTGATTTCTTGGGTTGCGGGAGTCCTAACTTTCGGCTTTCTGTGGTGGGTATTCCTCTGGACACCCCTCGCGTTCGGAGGATCTACTCGCCTCTCCATCATCCTGGGTATCACTCATTGGCAAAACCTGAACACGGCCTACGTCATCCCTCCGGCATTGCTTCTCGTTGGGTGGTTGCTCCTCTGGCGGAGCCGACTAAGCGGGGCGAGGCGCGGATTCCTCGGCTTCTTGCTGGGATGTGCCGTTGGCCTAGCCGGCCTCGTCCTTGGCTTTGCGACTCTTGCATGGCTGTTCTCAGCAGGACTAGTCAGTTGGGTAACGCGTCCTCGATTGGCTCGGCAACAAAGAGTGCAGGCACTTACTACAGCAACAGGAGTCTTAGTGGGGCTAACGCTGTCCCTGTTCGCACCTGGAAGCCGAAATCGCGCAGCTGGCTACGGGGTCGACTCCCAAGCTGTGGTCAGCCGAGTCTTTGACACGCTCGTTATCTTCCCGCAAGGACTTCAAGACTTGCTTCAATCACTTTGGCACCCAGGCGTGTTGCTCGTGATCGTGATTGTCGTACCGATTGCTGCGTTACTGGCGTCGGTTACGTCAGGTAAGAGCCTCGGCGGCCTCGAGTGGAGCAAGAGCCTATTGCTCTTGAGCTTTGCACTCATGGATGCGACCGTGAGCCGCCTGGCGCAGATATGGATTGGACCAAGTTGGTGGCACACAACGACTCTGCAGCTATTGGTATTTTTGGCCGTCGTGACGGCTTCTTGGACTGCGGGTCTTGCTATAGGAGCCAAATTGACGAGCCGAGTTCAACTCGCCTTGGCGGTTACCGCTATTTCCGGGTGCTTTGTGGGCGTGGGAGTTGTCCAGATTGCCACTCAGAGCATGATACTGAGAGAGAGAGAGTGGTCCCAGGGTCCTGCGCTCATAGAGCCAATCGCACAAGATATTAACGATGTGAATGGATGGCAGCTGCACTATTGGCAGCAAATCGTGGAACTCCGAGACGCACCGGATAGGTTGAGTTTCCTTCGTGAACAGTGACTTTTACTTGACCGGACCCTTGGAAACTAGCCGAGAAACTCTGACGGTCATAATCCCTGCCCACAATGAGGCGGAGTCACTGACGGGCACGGTTGAAGACATCATCACGTACGAGCCGAAGTCATTTGATTGTGAGGTAATCATCGTGAATGACGGAAGTACCGACTCAACCGCCACGGTGATGCACAGTCTGGTTGGGAGGTTTCCGCATCAAGTCAGGGGCATCAATCACGATAGCCAAAGAGGTATGGGCGGAAGCCTGGCAACTGGTTTCCAGACTGCTTCTGGGCAGGTCTTGACCTGGCTTCCAGCCGATGGGGAGTACCAATTTGCGGAAGTAGTTGCCAATTTCGATCGTCTGAACGAGGAAGACATCATTCTTTTTAGGCGAACCTCTAGAGGTCAACTGCATCGAGGGCTTATCTCAGCAGCAATGCACGGTCTGATCCGGGGTCTTTTCCGAGCTGATCTGCGCGATTATTCAGGGATTTTCCTGATCAATGCTCGTGGGTGGAATGAAGTGCGTCCAGCAACTACGTCAACGCTCTATGCAGTAGAGGTTGCTCTTGCGGCATATACGCACCGGTATCGCGTTGGTTGGGCAACAGCCACTTGGATTCCTCGCCGGTCCGGGACTTCAAGTGTTTTTCGGTTACGAGTTGTCATCTCCAGCCTGTTAGAACTGTTGCTACTGCGGATGCGGATGTCATCGAGGCAGAGTTGATCCGGCTGCCAATGTGCCTGCTAGGCCTGTAGCGCGCGCCCACCCAGGTGGTAACTTGGTCGACGGGTCCCAACTTGAGGTTGAAGGGCTAGGCGCGTGACTACTGGGAACCGTAGATGGATGCTGGACCGAGGTCACGGGCGTCACGAATACCCAACCGTCTCTCTCAAGAGCGACACACCCAGGGGAGCGTTAAGGCGTTGACGTGTCGGTTCTCGTCACGGTGTCGGCTGACCGCAGTGGTTGTGCGAGGGCCCATGACAGGAAAAATACCCAAGGAATGAGGCCAAACGGTGATTCAAGCACTACTCCGAAGAGAGCCGCTGCAGGAAAAACGATGATTCCAACCCATTGGATGGGGCGCAAATGGCGCTGCAGGAGGGAATGAGCAATCACAACTAGCCAGCCGAGCCCCAGAAGCAAGCCGGCTGCTCCGTGGTAAAGAAGAAGCGTCAGGACAATATTGTGGGGATAGCGAAGTGCGTCGTCTCCTCCAGCGACCTCACAGGCCCCCGCACATGAATCAACGAAGGCACTAGACCCAGGTCCTTGGCCCACCAGTGGCCTAGGCCACGTCTGTGTGTAAACGAGGACATCCGACCACGTGTCGAAGCGCGCTTCAACAGTCCCTTGAGATTGTGCTGCCTCATCTGTTTCCAGGAAGACTTGTACTGATCGACTGATTCCGGGAAGCGGCTGGTCAGTTGTTCGATTTACAGTCTGGCCGATGAGCACATCGCTCAGAAGTATGGAGGTAAGCACAGCGACTACCCCAATGCCAACTTGTGTTGTCTTTCTCCTCGATGTCGCTGTCGCGGTAAGCGCGACGACCAGCCCCCCAATAACAAGAACGGAGGCGATTCGACTCTGCAGTAGCAGACCGATGGCCCCGATGAATATTTGAGCAGGTGCGAACCCCTGAAGATCTAGGTCACGGCCCCAGGCAACAATACCGATAGCCAGTACAGCACCTGCGGTATCCGCGTTTAACGAGAACAAGTTGGCCCAGATTGCATTACCCAGGCTGGACAAATCAATTCCTGCAAAGAGCAGTGCAAGCCAGAGCGCCAACCCCGTAGTGAATACTCTGACGAGCAGTAAGACGGTTCTGTTAGCAATGGTCGTTAACACATACGTGACCCCCGGCAGAGCTAAGAGGTAGACAAAAGTCGAAAGATCTCTCAGCGTCGCAAAAGGGTCGTTTCCATCGAGACCACTACGAACAAATTGCAGCAGAATGTAGATGATTGAGGCTATCCATAGGACGGTTATGCCCATCGGCAATCTGATCTGTTCACGGAAAGCCAAATATGTTCCCAGCGCCGCCGATCCGAAAAAGAGCACATCACCAACAAAGACGCCTTGTAGACCCGTAGGTAGGTAAGAGCCTCCGCGAAGTAGTGTCATGTTGAGACCTACCGACAACAGCAAACAAATCGTGGCGAGCGCACGGAGCATCTGAGGATTGATCCGCTGATTCTTGTCCACTGCAGTCCCCGGTGTCATTGTCTAAGCAAACGCCTATACCTAACGGGAGCCTAACGCGGGGATGCGGTGGATACCGATAATCGTGCATTGAGTATTGCTGAAGTCAATGTTGCAAGTCGTTCTAGGTTAAGGTGAAGGAAGGAAAGGGGGGGAGGGGCTTGTCGTTTACCTTAAGGCTTGGGAAGTGGTCGCTTCGGAAGAGTGATTCATTAAAACGCGTCGATGGGTGGCCCTCCGTGGCACTAGTCCACTCCTTCTACCGTTCTTCGCTACCGAGTGGCGAAAACTCCGCCGTCCTGCAGCAGTTTGAACTGTTGGAAGAGGCTGGCGCCGATGTCACGCTGATATCTGTGAGCACTGATGAACTGATGCAGTCAGCGCTGTACCCAGTTAGGACTGCAGCAAGGGTGGCTCGACACGCGGGGGAGGATCCCACTGAGGCTTTGGAGATGGTCGATCCTGACATCGTCCACCTTCACAATACGTTTCCCAACATTAGTTCACGCTGGCTTAGGAAGCGAATGTGGCCCTTGGTGGGAACCATCCACAACTACCGCCCGGTTTGCTCTGCGGGTACGCTCAGCCGTGACGGTGAGCTCTGCACCGACTGCGTTGACACTTCAACGTTGAGCGCGATTCGCCATCGGTGCTACCGGGATTCGGTTCTGGCAAGCACCACCATGGCGATTCGAACTCGGCAAGGAACTGCCGGTGACCCTGTTTTGCATTATGCGGATCAGGTTCTGGTACCTAACGATTTCATGAAGGAGACATATGCTGAAATCGGTTTTCCAAATGCAAAGGTCCTCTATCAACCATCGACGCTAAGTCCCATATCAATGCGAGACACCGGAACTGAATCAGGCTCCTGGACGTTCATTGGCCGACTGACGCCGGAGAAGGGTCTAGTCAAGCTTCTGTCGAGTTGGCCGAAATCGGAACGTCTAGTCGTGCTTGGGGATGGTCCAGAAATGGTGAACGCACAGAAAATCTCAACCAGCCGAGGGCTTTCTATTGATTTTCGCGGATTTGTGAAGCAAAGTGATTTGGCGTTGGAATTGGCAAACTCAAGAGGTCTCGTCATTCCCAGTATTTGGCGGGAAGGTGCCCCTCTGGTCTATGGCGATGCAATGGCACTAGGGACGCCCGTTGTTGCTCTCCAGGGAAGCAGCGTAAGTCAACTGGTCTTGCAAGATGGGACTGGAGTGGTGATGTCAGGGCTTGACTCTCAAGGGATTGAGCGCGCCCTCAAACAGCTGGACACTAACTCGCTGCAGTACCAAGCACACTGTCAATCTACTTATGTCCTGCGATACGACCCAGGACTGTGGTTACGCTCAATTCGCGATATCTATTCGCAAGTGCATGCCGGCCTTCCGGGCAGAGGTTCCTAGGTGGAGAAGAAGGACCTAAGGACATTCCTGGGTCCCTACCGTAAGTGGCTGATCTACGCCGCTATCACTCTTCCAGCCGGTGTCTGGGTTTACCTCAATTTTGTCCTCACCCTGGTTTTGGGGCATCCAACACGAGAGACTCGCGAAGTTCCCTATGCCGAACTTCTCGCCCAGAGCCTTCTCGCGATCTTGGTCTTCATGACGGATTCCAGAAGGCAACGCCTATTGTGGCTGGCCATTCTGCTACCTGTTCCGCTCTGGAGTCTTGTTCGCGCAATCTCGACTGATACTTCACCTGCTTGGTCCCTAGCGCTCTCAGCGATTCTTTTAAGTCCGTATATTGCGTTGCTGCTGTCATGCCAAGTCTCACCAGCCATCAGGCGTGCGCTCTCAGTCACTTTCGTCGTTATCGTTTTGAGCCAATTCGTCGTTTTTCCTCTCAACTTTCTTGGATTACTTGCTGATGACACTGCAGCACCGTACGACCGCTTTTCCGGCACGATTCTAGGACGGGGAGGATACTTTTCGTCGTACGTAGTACTTGCTGGAGCTTTCTATTTCGGTATCACAAAGGCACGTGTCTGGCAGAAATTCCTTGTCTTCATAGTTGCTTTCTCATACGCGTGGTTTGCAGAAGTTAAGCTGATCTTCTTTGTTGCCGGAGTAGTCACCGCGTCGGTGCTTCTGTTTGCATCAAGCGCCAAACGCCTTTTCATGACAATTCCTTTGGCACTTCTTGCAGTTCTCGCGGGTGCCTGGATGTCAATCTCGCTGCCGTCCTCCTACGGATTACTCGTCCCGCAATACAACTTTTCGATAGTTGCACCTCAGGAAAGTTTGGATCGTTTTGGGAGTTTGTCTTCGGTACACGGAAGCAAGATCCGCGCAACGATATCCCTCCTGAATCCTTCCTCGGCTCTGTGGTCTGAAAATGGTGAAAGCGTCCTCGTAGGCGTTGGACCGGTTGGGGGCCTCAGCAACCTTTCTCGGACACTTGACGCAAACACGATTCTCGCGACACTCTCCAGGCCAGATCGCGAATTTCGCGATGAGGCCCGTCTGCTTGCTGGACCAATGCAACGTGACCAATCTTTGGCTACACAGCCTGAATCCACTGTAAACGGAATCGTGTCTGAACTTGGATACGTGGGCTTGTTCCTTTTCCTGGGAACAGGAGCTGCAGTCACGTTCTTGTCTTTACGACGATTCGACCGAGCGGCGGTCGGTGTATTTGCTGGATTCGGTTTTGCCTTCGTACCGCTGTTCAGTCTTTGGGAGATACCAGGTTTTTGGATGGTTCTGGCGCTCGGTTTGGCAAGCACTCAGCAAAAAAGCCGTGTTGAAGGTGTACCAACCGAGTTCAAAGTTGATCTCTCCACCACCTGGAAGGCTAATCTGAGATTACGTTGACAGGGAACTGGGGTCGGCGATGTTCACTAGTGCGAGCCGATGCGAAGCAAAAACCGAGAAGAGCGAGTAGCGAAATAAACTGGGCAATAAACTCGACCAAGATAATCCACTCCGCTGATCTCGTGATCACAGCCACAATCAATGCAAGAAGAACGCGAATCGGGGCAGTAGATAGAATTAGCCAGCGAACTGTGGATGCGCGGCCGTTGCGGTGTAGGTAGGCCACGCTCAACGCGATACTCGCAGTTGTGGCGAGATTTAGCCCTGCCAACCAGAGTAATGACTTCGATAGGACCCATGAAGATCCCAATAATTCGACTGCAGGATTAGCAAATACGGTCTGTAGGGCGAGATACCAAAGGAAAGCCAACGCCACAGCCCCCAAAATGGTTACCGCGAGTCCGCGAACCCCAAGGTTGCTCAGGTTCCTGATAAGGATAGGGGCTGCTTGGGTGTATACGGAAAGCGGGTACATCGCTGTGTTGAGCACGATAATGGTGGCAAGAACTACGGGACCCGCAAACAAGTAGGCAACCAGAGCGATGCCCAGTCCAGCCATGGCGGTCAGTAGGGAAACCAAACTGAAGTGCCACAAGGAAGGGACTGGAGTGGGGTCGTTATCCCCTGCCTGAATAGGACCATGGTGACTCCGGGCGACCCTCTTGAATGTGGCGAGCAGTACTCCTACTCCCAAAAGACCACTCAGCACCCAGCCGAGCAAACCTGGCCACACAGAATTGCGGCTTAGACTCAGGGCGAGGAAGAGAAGTGACGCGAGAAGCCAGATAAAGCTGACTGTGAGGGGCATCGAATTTTTGTCCAACATCATCATGCCCTGTCGTAAGGTCTCGTACAGCATGAGCATGGGGAGAGATGCACATATGACGATCGAGGCACCTGCAACTCCGTCGGAACCATGAGCTGAGAAGACGAACCAAAGCGATAACAGAATGGGAGCCAGTGAGACCCACATCAAGGGTTTCACGAGGCGCGTTAGGCGCCGGCTCAATTCTGTATGGGAGTCAATGAGCGTTAGTCGCGCTAAGACGCCACCACGCCAGATAACCAATACGGAAGCCACAAAAGTGTAGGCGAGTCCGAATTCACCGAATTGACTCGGAGACAGAGTCGCTGAAGCCGAAAGAAGTAGAATTCCGCTAGCGGCACCAAAAAGAAACTGGTCCACAACAGGACCCCACTGTCGTATTCGCGCTATATTTCTACGCAAGCCAACCATGATTGGCTACCCCTTCCTGGCCGTCGCTCTGCGATAACGCGTCATTTCCGTGCGCTGCTAGGCTACCGATTATTAAGTCCGTACTTACTCTTCAATTCTTGTCTTTAGCGAGGTGCACGTGGCAGCCGACGCTCCATTCTTCCGGAGGCGTCTGCGCTCCGGGAAACTTTCTCGGCTTCGGGACGAAGCAATTGTTGAAACTTGTCGCGGCCGTAGAATTGTCCACCTGGGGTGCGTGGATGCACCTTTGACCCGAGAAAAACTCCATTCCCAAGAACTGCTTCACCGGAAGTTGCTGGCAGCAAGTACTGATCTCATCGGTGTCGATATTGACCAAGGAGGTATCGATGTTTTGCGAGACACGATTGGGGGCGAATACTTATGCCAGGATCTGAGTGTCTACCAAAGTAGTCCTGCCGTCAGTGCTGTGAATCTCTTCGGTTTCGAGCCAGAGTTGTACGTTTTGGGTGATGTGATTGAGCACCTGCACGAACCTGTCCCACTCCTTCAGGGTGTTGGAGCTTTGGCTTCAAAGTCCGGTGCCGACATATTGATTTCGACACCGAATGCGCTAGCTGTCCGAACCTTCATCAACACAACCTTGGGTTACGAACTAATGCACCCCGAACACGTTCTCGTGCACTCGCCGACTACGCTGGCGCGGCTGATTCAAGATGCGGGTCTCGCGTTGAATTCCTTGGACTATTACAACGTAAAAACCGGTGAGGACTGGTCTCATCGCCTATACGATATTCCCAGCAGAGCATTATCCACGATCCGACCAGCATGGGCAGATGGACTAATTGCGACGTGCACTTTTAGTTATCAATAAGTGCCCCGACCACAGATAGCGAGATTCTTGGTGTCCTTCTCTGCATGACCCAGCACAGATATGCACTGGCTGATAATTTTCTCGAGTCGAATTCGCCGGATGGTCACTTTGGATCGTCCGAGGTGACCTATGGTTGAGCACCCATGGTGGTTTTGAATGCACGCAATTGATATTAGTCAGCACCTCTAAATCCGTCGGAAAGTTGGGGACCACGACGCTCAATACCGGCACCGCTGCCAGGAAGTATGCAGAGAGGGAACTGCGCCCAACAATTCCCATCTTGGGTTGGGTGCGTCACCGGAGTTCCATCTGAAAGCGAGCCGACGCTCGTTATTGGGGTTTGTGGCGGTGCCAGGTACACGGTTAACGATAAGAGGCCGTTACCTAAGTCGGTCGGTTGTGTCTCTGCTCCTCGCGGAAAAACGCGTGAGTTGAGAACTTGTGTAAATAGAAGCAACACCAGTAGTAGAACTCCAGCGACACGGGCGACCCAATACGGATAGGCGCCTGCGTACAGGAGAACGCTCAACGGAACCGCCGCGACTCCTATAAAGCCCAGCCAACCAAAACGGACATCCGGTGCCGTTATAAACCACGTGATTGCGACAGCGAACGCCGGAGCTGCACCTAAGGCGATGGTGTGCCACGAATACCGCCAGGCGCGTCTGCCTTTCCTCCAAAGAAGGGGTAGCAGGCTGGCGCCAAGCATCCACCTTGAGACGGATATCTCACGCGACGCCCAGATGGACTCAACCCAAGGCCTGAACCACGAGCCGTCCTGTGCACTCAAACCGTCGGCACCGGGAGCGCGCGCGTACCACGTAATCCAATTCCTCACTGCTGTTGGATCGGGTGCCCGCCAGTCAACGGGCACGGGTGCATAAGTCAGCGGGTAGAGGAGCCATCCGCTCAAAAGCAAATCACGAATGAGCATCACAAAGAGGAAAACGACGGAAATGACTACTGGCCTGGCTGTGGGGCGCCAGACTCTTGCCCAGAGGCCTGCGATCTGTGTATGTGACCGCAACAACGTGGCAGCAAGGGTTACCAGCGTGGCTGCAAAAAGCACCCAGCCCAACGGCCTGATCGTCCCAGCGAAGGCTGCCAAGAGAAGGGCCATCGCTGCGGATTCCTGACAGGTTCGCCGCACGAGATAATCAAGAAGGTACGCGGTGGAACCGATACCAACGATCAGGAGCACAAGGTCCTGCGCAGGGCTGGGGAGCCAGCGACCTGAGTCCGTGAAGACTATGGCCGCAACGAAAGCTCCGCCCAGAATCGAAAACCAGTCACCGGGTAGAGGTCCTCGTCGACGTGTTAGGCCGATACGCGCCACCATGCTCCAAAAGAGGACCGAGATAAAGAGGCCTGTGACCAGACGGAAACCCATTCCCTCCCAAATGCCTGAACCCATGAGTGCCGCAAACGGCCATAGACTGGAATTGAAGCCGAATCGACTATGGAGATTGGCCAGACCAGGAGGAAGACTGTATTCCTGGGCGTAGAGAATCGCACCGATTCGGTACAAACCGGCATCACCGTCCATCGGCTCCGCCAAGGCGAAGTTGGCAGAGAGCGCAAGACCAATTCCGAAAAGCCCGAGAAGCAGCAGCGAAGGCCATCGCCGGATGGTTATCGACTTTCCAAGCACTAATGCTGCTTGCGTCCTGAGCGACCATGCAAGTCGGGCTGCGTTTCCAACTCCGACAAGGCCAATAAGCCCAAAGATGACACGGCTTGCCGGGCCTCCTAAGGGAAGCCAAATCTGGATAGCGCTTGACAGCATGGCGACCGATGCCAGCCCTATCCACGCACTAGCTTCTAGTCGACTACGCCGTGTCCATCGTGACGCCACTAGGTAGGAGATCAGATGACCTATGCCGATCAGCGCCACAAGCCAGACGGTCCAAGTAATGAGGACCAACAAAATGCTCACCCGATTAGGTTACTTTCTCGCTCCGGCAACTATTGACCGCCTCGTGCCGGCAAGGTCCGCATTTGCCCCAGGTCTCGCCAGCAAGCAATCTCCATTCCCTGTGGGTTCTCTAGATCGGAGACCATTCCGGGAAGGGGAGCAGGTCCATTCTCCCAAACGAGCGCGCGCGTGGCCATGCTCGTCGTCAACTCGAGCATGGCACCGGCAACTACCAACAAAGCAGCTGCACCGATTGAAAGCACTACGGGCGTCTCCCATGCCCACGAAGAACGCGCAAGGTATATCCCTACAGAAAGAGACCCGACGAGCAACGCCAAGAACGAGAATAGCCAAGCAGGCATGAAGTGCCAGTAGCCGTCGTAAGCGAATTGCTGGGAAAAGCGACTAGCGAGACTCGACACAAGGCCAAATCCGAGAAGTACTGCAGCGAGCGCGGCCCCGCGCCTCGGGTTGACATCTGCCCTGGTTCTCGCAAGCAACCAGCCCATCGTTAGCCCCAAAGTAACTAACAGGATCGCGCCGACATGTGCAAATGATTGAACCCAAACACTAATCGCCTCGGGTAACGTCCCATTCAGTAGCTCGGCGACGTCTCTGACGGAGGTGGGGGCTGTTGCTCCGAGGACGCTACTACGTGACTGGGTTCCTGGTGCGAGGTGAGAAGCGACGCCGCCAATAATGACGCCGGCAAGCATCAATCCCATGCCTTTTCGATGCTGTGGTAGCCAGATGGTCCGAGCGAACCAGTTATATGCCAAAACAACAGCACATATCGAAGCCGTTGCTATTGCAAGTGCTGCACCCCCAAACCCCGTAGCAATCCCTAAAGGTAGGAATGCCCAAAACCACGTACTGTTCCTTGCTGACAGGATCCACAAGACAATCCCGCTCAGCAAACTAACGGAGGTGGCTAGGACATACGAGCCATTCAAAGTTTGCCAATGCGCGAGGCCATGAGCCATCCAACGACTTATGCCGTCACTACCTGTTGCAACCGGTAACCATAGGAAAGCAAGCCAGGCCATTCCGATTACAGGAACCAATGCCGAGGCCCGGAAGAATGAAGTCCAGGTACGTGAATTTAGTGTGGACCAGTATGAAGTTACACCCGTGACGCCAACGCTGAGGAGGGCAACTAGAAACGGTATTGCAGATGCGACTGGGAGAGGTAAGTGTCGGAGGGGCCATCCAACGAAAACCATTGCCCCGAACCCAAAGGTGACGTATCCGGATACTTCTGTAAACCAGTACCCAAGTCCACCCAGGATCCCCAGGTCAGCATCAACTGCCAGGCAGTAATCGTCCGCGCCGGGGCGGAGTAAGCGACTAGACCAAGCTACGTATAGAAGCATTGCGAGGAACAGAAACCAAGAGACCCGGAGTGCCCATCGCCAGACGCGGGTATCTTGGTCGGGGAGTCTCCCGTGGGTTGAATTTGCGCTAATGATTTACCCCTTGCGAAGGCGTCATAAGGCAGCACTGTAGACCCATTTGTAAGCACGGAATGATACGGCCCAGATAGCACGAGCATCGTGAAAGGAATACGTTAATGCTCCAAGAATCGGTCCTCTCGGTCGTGGTCCCTGTCTATGACGAACAAGATGTAGCACGAACTTTTGCTCTTGGACTTCGTGAAGTACTCGACACAATGGGAATTGCCTATGAGGTGATATTCGTTGATGACGGTTCCCAAGACAAAACATCTACCATCTTGAAATCTCTTGAGTGGCCACAAGCTTACGTTGCCATCCTCGCTAGAAACGTCGGCCATCAGGCAGCAATTGACGCCGGGTTGAGCATTGCTCATGGCGAGTACGTCCTCACCATGGACGGAGATGGGCAGCATCCGGTTGATTTGATACCGGAGCTATTGAACGTAGCGAGAGGTCAAGGAGTGGATGTTGTCTACACGGTGCAGAAGAGTCGGGAGAATGATTCACCGGGCAAGAGATTCTTTGCTCTTACATACTACAAGGCAGTGCGCTGGCTCACCGGGGTTCCGCTCGCGGATAGCCAAGCCGATTTCAGGCTCATGCGCTCTCGAGTCCTGGAAGTCGTCAAGCATGTGCCCGGTGATCGGGTGCTTCGACTCTTGCTACCGTCAATTGGCTTTACGTCAACAACGCTCACATATGAGGTCAAGCCACGCATAGCGGGTAGAGGCCGCTTCGGATTTCGGCGGCAGTTATCGATAGCGGCACAGAGTTTCGTGGGCTTTTCATCGAAGCCGCTAAGGCTTGTTGCCTCTGCCGGCTTTGCGTTATCACTGCTAGCCATTGTCTGGTTCGGAATTGTCCTGGCTACCTACGTATCGCAAAGAACGATTGTTGGCTGGACGTCAGTCATGACCGCTGTGCTACTAGTGGGGGGGTTGACTCTGCTGAGTTTGTCAGTTGTCGGTGCGTACGTTGCTCGAATCCACGACATGATCAAGAAGCATCCTCGCTATTTCATTTCGAGGGTGGATTCCACAGATGGACGGCAGCCCCCTTCCATTACATTGCCCTAGCGTCTACACGAGCTGAGGGAACACCAGTGCAGTGCGTTGTGGCCGAAGGATCCATATTGACAAAAACGCAAACGCTAGCCAATTCACGCGAGAGGTCCTCAAGAGGCAAGAGCCCACTATCTCTGTTCCCCGACATGGACAGTGCATTCACGGCAGGAGCCGTGGTCGCGCCCAGGACCTCCACGTGCACCCGGGCAGAGGGTATTGCGCGAAGAATCTCTGCTGTAAGTGCAAAGACAGGCTCGTATTCAACGTCGTTACCGACTACAAGCATGAAGGAGGGGATTTCCTCCGTTGAAGTTAACGCTAAAGCTGCCTGAACTTCTTGCTCATAGCGGACTGTCGCTGCTGCATTACTGGCAGACTCCGTACGCAAGTCTCTCAATGATTGCGGAACAGTAACGATGGAATTTGTGATGGCTACAAGGGAAGCCGCGAGAACTAGATATCCAGCTAGCCTCAGTGTGCCTTTCGCACTTGTAACTACTGCGACCGCTACGGGAAATGACCCAAGAAGAGCAAGCGCCTTCAAGGTTTCAAAGACCATCCAGTACCTCGGGAGGGAGTATTCACCTTCGTAAACCAACGCATCGAAAGTCAACCAAGCTAAAGAAATGACGATCACTGTGGTGATAAGGATTGCGCCCGTTCTGCCCGAAGCTGTCCGGGAGAAAAAGAGGAATAGCGTTGCAAATGTCAGTAAGGCAAACGCGGGCATCCAATAGAGCAGGTATGTTGAAAGGAGCGCTTCCAGAGCGGACGATGCTCGTGATGGACCTATCGGTTGCCCGTAAATGTCGCTTTGGCTTATCGTGAGGCGAGGTCCAACACCGGCTAGGAGAAAACCGAGTGGGACAAAACACGAAGCTCCCCAAATGATGTTTTGTCGACCCTGGTCACACGTAAGTGAGCGGTAAACTCCAACAGCACCAGCAACTAGAGCCAATGGAGCGAAATTTTCCTTGGAAAGAACCGCAAGTGATATTCCAAACAACGCAAGCAGCCACCACAGTTGTCTGCCACCGAAAGCCAGGTGGGTTAGGGCAAGTGCCGCGATAGAGGTTCCGAGCAAGGCCCACAACTCGGAAGGACCTAGGCGGGTAACAATGCCACTCCAGGAGGGCATTGACGCAAGTAGTGCGGTTCCGATCCCTGCATATAGAGAAGTGACAATCAATTTTTTGGTCGTCGGCGGCGAGGCAATCGCAGCCTGCAGCCACATTGAAGTGACATAACCGAGTGTCGCAACAGCGGCTATAAAGGCAAGCAAGGTGAAGCAGTACCAAGCAGTCGGACTGTCCCCGGCAATCATAGACAGTCCAACGCGGATCGCGTAGTAGGCCGGCCGGAAGCGCGTTGTTTCTCCAAAAGATCCGAGTTCGGTGTCTCCCAAAAGGGTTGGAAAGTAGTCGGATAACGGCAGGCGCGAGGCACCGTCAAGCCATCTGAGTGGTTCGTGATCATCAATTGGGCCGAAGCGCGAACTGAAGTTTGGAGCAAGCGATACGGCCGCTATCACGGTTGCTGTGCTGACGGCCGTGATGGCAGGGAAAACTCTCACGACCCAGGTATAGGGGGATGTTGTTGGTTCCTTCATTGTCGGCGGGTGATCCGCGGTGTAGGCGTGCGTTTGATCACGGGCCGTCTTTGGTAAGGGCACGACGTAAGGCTAATGACCGCCCCGCCGCGACTGCTCGCGACGGGGCTACCGGCCCTTCCGGTCAACTACAGATGGTGCTATTGGTTTGAGCGAGAGTCACCTCGTCGTTCTCAAAAACTGAGCTTGCGAAAGGCTCCCAGTCTCGCTGCTTGGTTCGTCCCGTGTCTATCCATAGCCAGCGAACGCCACTCTGGCAGATAATTCCTGATGTTGACGGACCAGGACTGTCAATGAAGTCCCACACTTCACGCTCTCTCATGGGTAATTCCGCACTCACCCAAGCAGGTGCGTAGTCGTTTTGATAGGTGATTGCGCCCACGTATGTGGGTAAGTGCGTTACGCCTGCAACGAAGGGCCCCAACGTCAGGTTCGTCGCGATGAGGTCATGGGGGCTGGCGATGTCCCGCAGTGTTGCGGCTGCCTCCATCTTCTCGCTTGTCCAGTCGATCACGTTGGCCTGGTCGACCGTGTCGATGCGATTTGCCTTGGCGACGTCGAACCATTCATTTCGTATCCCGTTTTCCAAGATGCCAATTTGATTCGAACCAACACCGAGAAGCCTCC